>JABXNS010000018.1_pt1 | contig 126257 bp, 113 predicted proteins | sample 7301101 | NCBI WGS metagenome assembly JABXNS01 (sample SAMN14449646, study PRJNA615230) | soil metagenome | isolation source: soil from bare, unvegetated metal-rich iron-sulfur acidic spring small-cell... | place: Canada: Paint Pots Mound, Kootenay National Park, BC | collected 2017-05-25 | reverse complement strand
CATCATGGCCAGCACCGCCGTAAAGTTGACGTATGAAGCTATCACTATGTCACGAGCGCCTTGGACTCCCAAGAGTGCCCGGGTGCCGTTGGTGGTCGTGATAAGGATCGTCTTGCCTTCGACCGCCGCGTTGGTGAACGCCAGCGGGGAGTTGCCGAGGTCGAAACCCGTGATGGGATACATCTTCTGCTCGCCAGCGAGCAGGATCTGCGATCGGGCGAATTCCTTTGACCGGAAAATAACCTCGTCCGCTCCCTCGAGCGGTATCACGGTCTTAGCACCATTCCCGAGCGCGGTCGCTACCGTGGTAGAAGCTCGAAGCACATCCACGATCACGACCAGGCGAGCTGCGGTGTCGGCGGGTTTTACCTGATTGGGTGTGAAGAAAACATCAAGCCGCACCGAGTGGCTCCTTCATCAATTCGCTCTCACGTTCGAGGAACCTCGTGTCCACGGCACCTTCCTGGAAATGCTTGTTGGCCATGACTCGGGCGAGGAACGGGATGGTTGTGGTGACGCCCTCGATGATGAAACTCTCGAGCGCAACCTGCATGCGGCGCAGCGCTTCTGGCCGGTCGCGGCCCTGACAAATGAGCTTGGCGAGAAGCGAATCGTAGAATGGGGGGACCGTGTACCCTGCATAGACGTGGGTGTCGAGACGAACTCCAGGACCGCCGGGCGGATGAAACACATCGATCCTACCCGGTGAAGGCTGAAAGTTTCGCGCCGGGTCTTCCGCGTTGACGCGGCATTCGATGACGTGGCCTCTCCGCTCAAGAGGGGGTTTCACCGAGAGCTTGTCGCCGCTCGCAACCCGAATCTGCTCCTTCACCAGATCGATGCCGGTCAGCACTTCTGTCACTGGATGCTCGACCTGGATCCGAGTATTCATTTCCATGAAGTAGAAGGATTTGTCTTCGTTTAAGAGCATTTCTATCGTGCCCGCGCCGACGTAATCGATCGCCTTGGCGCCCTTGACTGCGGCCACGCCCATTTTCTCGCGCAAGGAATCGGTGAGCGCCACACTCGGCGCCTCCTCGATCAGCTTCTGGTGCCGGCGCTGTACCGAGCAGTCGCGCTCACCCAGATGGATGACGTTCCCGTGACGGTCGCCCATGATCTGGAACTCGATGTGTCGGGGGCGCGAGAGATATTTCTCGATGTAGACCTCGCCGTTCCCGAACGCGGACAGCGCTTCTGAGCGGGCCAGCTGGAACGATCTCGCAAAATCGTCCGGGTCGGTCGCTACGCGCATGCCCTTGCCGCCGCCGCCGGCCGCGGCCTTGATGATGACTGGAAAGCCGATTTCGCGCGCAAACTTGAGCGCTTCGTCCGAATCCTCGACGGGACCGGGAGTTCCGGGAATGATCGGAACTCCTACCTCCTGCATTGTCTTCCGCGCCGCGGCCTTGTCGCCCATGACCCGGATTTGGCCCGGCGTCGGCCCGATGAAGGCGATATTGGACGCGATGCACGTCTCGGCGAACTCCGCGTTCTCGGCCAGGAATCCGTAACCGGGATGGATGGCGTCGGCGCCCGCGATCTCGGCGGCGGCGATTATCCGCGGAATGTTGAGATACGATTCGCGCGCTGGTGCGGGTCCGATGCAAACGTCGTCGTCGGCGAATCGGACATGCAGCGACTCGCGATCGGCCTCCGAGTACACCGCGACCGTCTGGATGCTGAGCTCGCGACACGCGCGAATGACGCGGAGCGCTATCTCTCCACGGTTGGCGATCAATACCTTTTTAAACACAAGCTGTCATGTGGACCGATTCGGAATTCACGAAACCGCTCGACTTGGGATCGCGGGCTAAGGGCCGACCGGACGTGGGACTAGTCCCAAGTGGCCCTAGTCCGCAGTACGTACGCAATTGTAACGCAGGTCTCGGTCCCGAGCCGCTTTAGTGCGGAGCCCCCTGGTCCAGCGTCTTACTTGACTTCCTGTTTAACGGTGTCCCACGACGTATCGCTCGAGGCGTCGATGCCCTGCACGCGAAGCGCAAATTCCGCCGGATTGGTCGCGGCAAAGACCGCATCGTCGTAGGAAATCACGCCCTTGTGGTACCAGTTCATCAACGACTGGTCGAAGCTCTGCATCCCGTAGGGCACGGCACCTTCCTTGATCAAGGCCGAAATGTTCATCGCTTTCTCGACGTCCCGCATCTGGTCGCGAACGGCGTCCGTGTTCACCAGGATCTCTGCCGCCGGCACTCTACCCTTTTTGTCGGCGCGACGCACGAGACGGAGCGAAATGATCGCTCGCAGAGCCGTCGAGAGCATGTAGCGCACCTCGGTCTGCTGGTGCGGGGGGTAGAAGGACAGGATGCGGTTAATGGTCTGGGTCGCATCCGTGGTGTGGAGGGTCGAGAAGACGAGGTGACCGGTTTCAGCGGCCTTGAGGGCTGTGTCCAGGGTGTCCAAGTCGCGGATCTCGCCCACCAAGAGGATGTCCGGGTCCTGTCGCAGCACTCGGCGCAGCGCCTGCGCGAAGCTATTGGTGTCGGTTCCTACCTCGCGCTGGTTGATGCTGCTCTTGATGTCCCGGTGGAGGAACTCGATCGGATCCTCGATCGTGATAATGTTGGCGTGACGGTTTTGGTTGATGAAGTGGAGCATCGATGCCAAGGCCGTCGACTTTCCCGAGCCGGTGATTCCGGTCACCAGGATCAGGCCGCGCGGCATGAGCGCGATTCTTTCGCACACGTCGGGGAGGTTCAACTCCGCTAGGGTCTTGGCCTGGAATGGTACGGTTCGGAGCGCATATGCGATGGTGCCACGCTGCTGGTAGGCGTTGACGCGGAAGCGACCGACCCCGGGCACCGCGAGCGCGAAGTCGGACTCCTTCTGCTCGGAGAACTCCTTGATGTTCTTGGGCGCCATGATCTGTTCGGCCAGGCTCCGCAGGTCTTCCTGCTTGAGCGCCGGCAACTCGAGTGCGACCATGTGGCCATCGACTCGGAGCGTGGGCGGACGTCCGACCTTGAGATGAAGATCCGACGCGTTCGCCTGGATCATGTGCTGGAGCACGCCCTTGTAATCGAAAGTGGGCCCGGGACCGGCGGTCTGCTTGGGAGGCGCGGGCGGAGTCAATTTTTCAGCCATTGGGATCTATTCGGAGGAGGACTTGGCCGTATTCGACAGGATGCGCGTTCTGCGCGAGAATCTCCTTCAACACTCCGTCGAACTCGGACTCGATTTCGTTCATGATTTTCATTGCTTCGATGATACAGACGATCTGGCCCTTGCTGATTCTGTCCCCGACCGCGAGGTAGGGCTTGGCGCCGGGCTCGGGCGCGCTGTAGTAAGTACCCACCATCGGCGACTTGACTTCCAGGTATTTAGACTTGGGAGCCTCCGCTTTGGGCACATCTACGGCAGCTGAATTGGAGTGCGCCAGTTGGGGGGCGGGTACACCTGCCGGAAGGAGCGCCGGCATCGCCATCGGTGCGGCCATCTGCACCGCTCCACGCTGCTGCGGAGTCTTCGAAATCCTGATCTTCATCCCCTTGTCGGACGAAATCTCGATCGAATCCACACTCGACTCGTCCAGCATTTCCACGAGCTTTTTCACGTAGCGGAGATCGATCATCGTCATTTGGTGTCTGAGGGGGTCTCGACTGGAGCGCTCATGCTACTTCGAGCAGCTCGCGCGTGAAATCAGTGAGTATTTCCGGTCCGCTCAAAGCGAGGTGGACATCGTCCTCGATGCGAACGCCGCCCCAACCCGGGCGGTAGATTCCCGGCTCGATCGTCACGACCGCACCAGCTCCCAACAAGGTCTCGACCGTTTTCGCCAGCCTCGGCGCTTCGTGCACCTCGAGCCCAAGCCCGTGGCCGAGGCTGTGTCCGAATGCGTCGCCGTACCCACGGTCCTCAATGTAGCGACGAGCCAAACCGTCGGCGTCCTGCCCCTTCATTCCCGCCCGAACAGACTTGGCGGCAACGGCATTGGCGTGTCTCACGATTTCGTAAATCTCGCGCTGTTCGCTCGAGGCCGGTCCCATTACCACTGTCCGCGTGACGTCGGAGCAATAGCCCTTATGCTGCGCCCCGAAATCGAGCAGCAGCAAATCCCCGCGCTCGATCACACGTGATGATGCGCGGGCGTGTGGCAGCGCGGCACGCGGTCCGGACGCCACGATCGTCGCAAATGGGAAGTCCTCACTGCCTTCGTCGCGGAGCGCCTTCTCCAGGATTCCCGCCACGTTGAGCTCGGTCAGGCCGGGACGAACTTCCTTCAAGGTTTTCCGGAGAGCTCGGATGGCCATCTCTCCGGCCTGGCGAATGAGCGCAACCTCGCCCGCGTCCTTTGACTCCCTCAGTGCCTCGACCAGATTCACCTGCGGTCGCCACTGCCAGCGTGTGCCGTCAGTGAGCAGTCGCTGAAAATCTCGGTGTAGCAGGTGCGCCGACTCGAATCCGACGACCTCGATGCCGCTCAAGCCGGCGCCAAGGTTCCACAAACCGGTCCAGAGACTTTGCGCCTCGATCCGGATCGTCGCTAAATCGCCAACCTCGTCGCGAGCCTGGATGTCGTACCGGAAGTCGGTGATGAAATGCAAATCGCGCTCGGTCACGAGGACGAGCGCGCTCGACCCGGAGAAACCGGTCAGGTAGCGCACGTTTGGAAGACTCGTGAGAACGAGCGCGTCGATGTGCGCCGCAGTGAGCGCATCGCGAAGGGCGGCGATCCGCGCGGGACGGCGATCAGCCATTGGCGCCTAGAGGCAGAAGCTTCACCAGTCCGCGAAGACCCAACTCGTATCCGTAAGCACCGAAGCCGCAGACGACGGCGAGCGCGGCATCAGCGAGCGCCGAGCGACGGCGCTCAGGCTCGCGCGCGTAGATGTTGGTGAGATGCACTTCGACGAAGGGAATCTTGACTCCCGCCAGCGCATCTCGAATGGCGAGGCTCGTGTGGCTGTAGGCTCCCGCATTCACGAGAGCGCCGGCGGCTTGACCACGAAGAGCGTGAACCGCGTCGACGATATCTCCTTCCCCGTTGTGCTGCGAGAACGTGAGCTCGACACCCAGCTCTTTTGCAACGTTCAAGAGTCGCGACTCGATGTCGGCGAGAGTTTCGGTTCCGTAAAGAGCCGGCTCCCGTGTGCCGAGCAAATTGAGATTGGGGCCATTGATGACGGCGATTCTCACTCGCCGGTTAGTCCATCGAGCCAGGCGCGAAACTTGGCGACGTCTTCTTCCGATTCCTGCGTCTGGGGGACGCGGGGGTTAACGCGCGGCGTCGGCATTGGCGGGGTTGGCGACGTTCTGGACGCGCCCGCCCCGGTGCCGCTAAACGCATCGGCAAGTCGTGACGCGGCCCGACTGTCCGAACGACTCACAGTGGCCCCGGCGAAGACTTGGTCGAGCGAAGCGCTCGGAGCCGACGCGCCGAGCGATGCCCCACTGTCAACCGGCATGGTGTTTCCCGAGTGCGCGTTCGCACCAGGATTCCCTTGAGAACGCGGCGGGCGGCGACGGCCCAAGGTCGCGAAGAATTCTTTGACCGACGGCTGCCGCGCCGCTACCCCTTCGGGCTCCGGGCGCATATCGTCCCGAGCGGGAGCTTCGATTGATTCCCGGCGACGTAAGGGCTCGGGCGAGGGCGGCGAATCGATTGGCGAGCGATTAAGGCCCGTTCCTTCTTCCGAGCCTGGCGGGGCACCAGGAGTCGGAGCCTCGACTGCTGCCGAGCGCGGGGAAACCGGTTCTCCTGATGGTCGTTCGGTCGACCGTCCCTCTTTGCGCGGCACCGCCGATGACTCTGGGTGCAGAGCCCGATCCTCGGCCTCGATCTGAGCGATCCGGTCTCTTAAGCCCTTGTCCTCGGGCCGCGCCTCGGCGAGCTGGTAGTACACCCGGAGCGCGAGCTGCCTGTAGCCCTGTTGCAAATAGAGCTGCGCCATTGTCTCGTTGACGAACGGCTCGGGCGCGGGCCCCGAGAACATCCGCTCTTCTTTCGGTGGCTCCGCGCGCTCGCTCGCTTGAACGCGCTCAGTGACGGGGGGAGGCGGCGTCCATGTATCGAGTGCGTCTTCGTCATCCGAGCGCGTGGCCTTGGCACCCGCGAGCGGTAGCGCGGGCGGCTTACCTTGGAGACCTTCGGTCCCGACCGGCTCGGGCGACTCGGGCGCCGTACCGCGTAGGCCTTCAGTACCGGTCAGCATGTCCTTCCGTACTGCCGCACGCAGGCCTGTCGCGCCGAGCGGTACCTCGGGCGCGATCGTCTCCGCCGGCTCTACCGGATAGTGCCGCTCCAAACCCTCCGGTGGCGCGGCCGAAGCAACCGGTGCGGCTGCATGTGATTCCGGCTCGCCGGCAACAATCGGCTCCTGAGCAGGCGCAGGCTCGGACGGCGGGCTCGCCACGAGCTCGGGCGGAGGGGCGGGACTTTCGGCTCGGACCATTAGCTCGGCTGGTGCTGGAGGCGCGGCCGCTTGTGAGGCCTCGGCATGTGCTGGCGCCGCCGGAGGCTCAGTGGGCGCATTTTCGGCGGCCGCTGCTGGCACCGCGATGTCGTCAGTTAAGAACGGGATCGGCTGGTCGCCCGCGTCTGTGTCCACGGCGGGAATATTCTTTGGAGTTGGAACCGGTGCCGCTTCGGCGGAGGCGTCGATCTCCGAGACCAATGCGATCACTGCCGTGTCTTTGGGGTCCGCTTCGAGCAATCGCGTGTACCATCTGCGCGCCTCCTTCAGCTCGCCGCTCTGGAGCGACATATCTCCTAGTGTTCTCAGTGCAATGAGATTTTCGGGATCCAAGGTGAGGGCGCGCTCGAACACCTGACGCGCTTCGTCGAACTCGCCCGCCTCATAGAGCGACTGGCCGTACACGATTTGCCCGCTCATGTGACCGGGCATCTGCGCGAGCTGGGCGCGACAGATCTCTATCGCGCGCCTCGGTTGACCACCTTTCCGGTATTCGTTCGCAAGCGGAGCGAAGTACCGACGGGGGTTTTCCTCGAATTTTACCTGCAGGTCCCGCAACCGGTCGTAATCCATCGTTCCTCGAATTCTTTCGCCGCGTAGATCGCCGCTCTAACCCGCAGTCCGCCCGAAACTTTCGGGAACTCCGGTTTCACGCACCAGTAATTACAGTAAGATGCACCAAACTCCGCTTTCGCGCGACTTGCATCCCAGTCACCCAAACTCATACCTTACAAGGCTATACGCCATTTCGCCCTCAAGACTCTGGGCGCCTCATTTCTGTAAAGGAGTAGTGCCGTTGTTGCAAGCAATGCGGGCATCCGCAAAATACATCTGGATCATTATCGTCGTGCTGTTCGTCGGCGGGTTTCTTCTGGCGCAGACGTCGGGTCTGCTGGGAAGAGCACCGGTGACGACCACCACCGCGGTCGCTTCCGTCAATGGCGAAGACATTCTCGCCACGACGTGGTACCAGGCAACGCAAAACCTCGAGCAGGAGGCGACTCAGCGCGGCAATCAGGGCATCTCTCTCGATGAGAGACAGCGATTGATGGACCAAGCCTTCGACCAGCTCGTGACAGACGCACTGCTTCGCCAGGAGTACCGGCGGCGCGGCATCTCAGTATCAGACGACGAAATTCTCCAGGCGGCACGTTACAGCCCGCCTCCGCAGCTTACGCAGGCACCCGATCTCCAGACCGACGGTCAGTTCGATCCCGCCAAATACCAGCGCTTCCTGGCGAGCCCGCTGGCAAAACAGGAAGGGCTCCTCGTTCAGCTCGAGCAGTACTACCGGACCGAGATCCCGAAGGAGAAGCTCTTCGACCAGATCGCGAGCGATGTCTACATCTCGGACGAGCAGCTGTGGCGGCGGTTCGAGGACACGCACGACTCGGCGCAGGTTTCCTTCGTGGCCTTCGAGCCCGACCGCATCCCTGATTCTGCCGTTCGCGTGAGCGACGACGAAGTGCGGGCCTATTACGACTCCCACAAGAAACTGTTTGACCGGCCCGGCACGGCAAAGGTGTCGGTTATCATCATCCCTCGAGCGGTGACTCCCGCGGACTCGGCTGCGGTGCGCGCCCACGCGGTCGCACTACGATCGAAAATCTTAAGCGGCGAGAAGTTCGAGGACGTGGCACGCGCGGAGTCAGCCGATTCAGCTTCTGCGGTCGCCGGCGGCTCGCTCGGCAAGGCAACGAAAGGAAAATTCGTCCCGGCCTTCGAGGCAGCGGCGTACGCGCTAAAGCCAGGCGAAATCTCGGAGCCGGTGCTCACCCCGTTCGGCTATCACCTAATCCGCTTAGATGCACGGAAAGGTGACACGATCACGGTGCACCACATCCTGCTTCGAATTCAGCAGAGCGATTCCGCAGCGGCGAAGACCGATCGACGCGCCGACTCTTTGGCCCGTCTGGCCGCCTCGACCGATCAGCCGGCCAAGTTCGATGAGGCGGCTCGCGCGCTCCACGTTCCTGCAATCCGGAGCTCCGTCATCGAAGGGAATCCGCTCACGGTGAACGGGCAATTCATTCCGAGCGTCGGACCGTGGGCATTCCAGGGCGCCAAACCGGGCGAGACGAGCGAGCTCTTTGACGCTGAGGACGGATACTACCTGGCGCGGCTGGATTCGCTAACGCCCGGCGGAACCCTCTCGCTCGATCAGGCGAAGCAGGACATTCGCGCCTATTTGCTGCGGCAAAAGAAGGTTGATGCCCTAGTGCCGCAGGCGCGCAATTTTGCCAAGGTTGCGGCCGCGAGCTCGCTCGAATCCGGCGCCAAGCTGATGAACCTTCAAGTCGTGAGCACTAAGCCTTTCACGCGGGTGACTGGGGTGCCTGAGCTGGCCCAGGCACCGGAGGCGGTGGGAGCCGCCTTCACGCTACCACTTCACACTGTGAGCGAGCCTATCCGCTCGACGGGCGAGGTGGTGGTCGAGCGCGTCGACAATCGGATCCCTGCGAATAGAGCTGCGTTCGAGACGCAGAAGGAGGGGCTGAGGCAGCAGGCGCTACAGGCCCTGAGACAGCAGAGGGTAAAGGAGTTCCTGGCCAATCTGAGAGCGGTGGCGAGCCTCGATGACAAGCGGAAACAGGTCGAGGCGTCCTCTCGACGCGTAACCCAATAGCCGGTTACCGAATTCCGGTCACGAGTCAACCAATCGCGTGCAGATTACAGCGGACGACGCGGATCGCGACGGTCAGACTCTACGCGTCTCTTACCCCACTGTCGCGGAACAAGACGGCGACTACATACGGACCGCCGTGAAGATCGAATCCGGCGCGAAGTCCGCATTGGATCCGCATGGTCCCGCAGTGATTACCCCATACGTTGCCGCGGACGCGCGAGACCTAACGCTCGATGTTCCGAACGTGACGACGATTGAGGCAGAGCGCACTTTCTGGGACAAGGTGGTAATTCTACATGGCCAACGCAGCTGGTTCGTGCGCCGCGGAACTATGCGACAGGAGGGCCATCGCGTTTCGCGTCACTACTACGACATTCACCAGCTGCTACAGTCCAATGTTGGTGACGCGGCTCTCGCCGACCTGAACCTCGCGGTCGACTGCGGTCGTCACGTCCGAGCGTTCTTTAATAACCCTGACTTTGACCTTGCCCACGCCGTACCGGGCAACCTCGCGATCACGCCTACCGAGGGGATGCTTGGCCCATTACGCCGGGACTACGAAGCGATGGCGGGGATGATTTTCGGCGTTGTGCCGCGATTCGAAGACATGATCGCAAGCATTAAGGATCTCGAGAGCCGAGTAAACAAAGACGTAACCAAGTAGTTTTTGCCGCCCTTCGACGCCAAGCGCGATCAGTTTTTCTCGGGCGAGGCAGCTTAACTACTCGGACTTCCCGACGATTCCAGTTGTAGTCGGGTTAGACCTACAACAGCCGCTTGGGGGCTGGCCGTTCGAGGTCGTCTTGAGCCCTTCTCCGCTCGAGTTCTGCGGAAGTCAGTCGCGGCGTCTCCGAATCGAGCGGCGACTGCGATTCAGAGGTGATTTCGCGCGTCGCCTCGTTGATGTTCTTCTTGAATTCCCTGATTCCCTTTCCCATCGAGCCTGCGATTTCGGGGATCCGCTTCGCGCCAAAGAGAAGCAGTATCACCACCATGATGATCAACACTTCGGGAAACCCCAGATTGCCGAACATGGAAGACTCCTAGAAGAGCGAACGCGCTATGAGGTAAGCCAAAAGTACACCCACGAGGCTCAAGAGTGACACGTCGAGCGCGATCGGGCCGATAGCAAACTTGAGTATGATCAAATCCACTGGCACGGGCCCTATGGCGGGCGTCACACCGGTGGTAAAGAACTCTTTGGCGGCGCCCGGGGGCAGGAACCTGCGCCCCACCTGCGTCAACAGCCCGCCCGTGACGAAGCCGGCAGCCAGCACCAGAGTGTGAAAGAGCGATCCGCGTCTGTTATGACCGCGCGGCGGTGGCATTATGCGTGTCTCTCCATGACGTAAGAAATTGACGCGGTTAGCGAGCGGCGCGCTACTGTGTCTGGCAAATCCGCGAGCGCTTCCTGAGCACGTTCGGCGAATTCCTCACCCCGCGCACGGGCGTAATCGAAGCCGCCGTTCTCTTGGACGATCCCCACGACTGCGGCGATCTCAGGGTCGCTCACGGTCTCGCTCTCGAATAGCCGCTCGACTTCTTTCCTGGACGACGGCGACATCCCTCGCAGCGCCTGGATCAAGGGGAGCGTCACCTTGTGTTCGCGGAGATCGAGACCCGACGGCTTGCCAGTCGTTTCCTTAACTTCGCGGTAATCGAGCAAGTCGTCGGAGATCTGGAACGCCATTCCGAGATTCTCGCCGAAGGCACCGAGCGCCTCTCCGTACCGCCTTGCGCCCGAGAGCGCTCCCAGCTCGCACGCGGCTCGCATCAGCGACGCGGTCTTGGAGCGAATAAGATCGTAGTACTCGCGCTCGGTAAAGCGAAGCGGGTCGGTGACCGCGAGCTGCCGCATCTCTCCGAGCGTCATCTCCGTCGACGCGCGCGTCAGGGCCTCAAGTGCGGGGAGATCGCCCAGTCCTACCAGGTGCGTCAGAGCCGTCGAGTAGAGAAAGTCGCCCATGATGACCGAAATCTGGTGGCTGAACAGCGCATTCACGGTCGGCATACCGCGACGCAGTGCCGAGTGATCGACGGCGTCGTCGTGGACCAAGGTGGCCAAATGGATCAGCTCGAGCGCCGCGGCAAGCGTGATAGCCTGCTCCTCCGGCGCTTCAGCGACCTCGCTCGACAAGAGGAGAAGCGTGGGGCGGAACAGTTTGCCGCGCATAGCCAATAGATGCGCACTCACTTGCCCCACCAAGGGCATATCGCTGGCGACGATCCGCGCCATCGCTCGCGAGACCTGGTCCAGCTTCTCCTTGATCGGAAGCTGGATCGCCTGGAGCGTCATCCCCAGCGGCACCGTCACGTTCACTGTCCTTGGGCCTTCTGCTGCGGCCGATCTCACTTGGAGGCGGCCTTGCTCATCTGCTTGAGGCGCTTGCTCACGTCGCGGAAGTCTATGTCGATGGCGAACACGCGCTGATAATACGCGGCGGCATCGCGCGCCTTCTTGCTACCCTCGGAGGCGAAGCCGAGCAAGTAGAGCACGCCGATCAGGTCCTCGTCCTCCATCCCTGGCTCGCGCAACGCACGCCCGAGTACCGTTATCGCCACGTCGTGCTCGTTACGCTCGATGAAGCACTGTCCCAGGGCCTCGTAGGCACGGATTCGCTGCGTCGCTCCGCGGAGCGCCTTCTGGAACTCGGCGACGGCCTCGTCGATCAGTCCCATCTCCTTATAGGCGACGCCCAGATCGTAGTGACTATCGAAATCTTCTTCGTCGACGTTGGCGGCGACCCCGGCCTTGAACTTCTCGAGCATGTCGGTGAAGTCGGCTTGCTCACCTTCTGCGCGCGTATGATCCTCCTGCGCGACCATGCGGGTCGAGCGCGGACCGCGCTCCTCCCTGAGCCAGTCGGCCAAGTCGACGAAATTGTCGTCGGAGTTCCGCTGCTGGGCGTTCTCCTTGGGCGTCGCACCACGAGGTACTTCCGTTGGCGGCGTGGGTTGGCGTGGCGCTGGCTTCGGGACTGGAGACTTGTGCTTGGCGCGCCGCATGAAGGGATTGACAGCCTGACGCCGCTCTGGAGCGGGCTCCTCGCGCTGGGGAGTTTTCCCCTTTTTCGGTTTCGGGCGGGTCATCCGAAGCGGCTCGACAAGCTTGGGCCGGCTCGGCTGGGGTGCGGGTGCTTCTTCCTCGTCTTCGTGCTCCTCCCGCCGCGACTTGGCCGCGGGACGTTCTTCCTCTTCCTCGTCTTTTCGCTCCTCTCGGCGCGACTTGCCCGCTGGACGTTCTTCCAGTTCTTGCTCCCGAGGCCGTTGTTCGACCTTTTGCTTTTGCTTTTGCTCTTGCTCTTGCTCTTCCTTCTCTTCTTCCTCCTCCTCTTCCTCTTCCCGAGCCAGGGGTTCGGGCTGCTTCCTGGGCGGCGTTTTGTGCTTGCTCTTGGGCGCGGGCACGGGGGCCGGCGTCTCGTGCCGAACTTGGGGCTCCTCTTCGCTCTCGAGCTCGATCGTTTCGATGCCGGGGATCTCAGCGTGGACCGAGTTCGTGCTCTCCTCGGGCGCGGGCTCGTGGACGAAGTAGCGGGAGTCCTCAAGGACATTGAGCCCCGCCAGCGGGTCCGCGGTCGCGAGTGGTTCGCCAAGTCCAGGGTCGTTCGGACTCGAGTCGGAATCGGATGAGATGAGCCCCTCCAGAGGCGAGAGTCCGGGGCCAATTTCCGGATCCATTATGAACTGCGAGGGATCAGCCGCTGATTCCAGCCCTTCCAAGGGCGAGAAATCCGTTTCCGTGATCGACAAATCAAACGCCGGCTCCAGACCGCTAACCGTAGAGCCCGTCTCGATATCAGGTATCGAGTTCGTCTCGAACTCCATCGCCGGCACCGACTCCGGGGTAGTTGGTTCTAAATCCAGCAACGGCTCCAAATCGGGCAGATGTTCATTCTCAGGCAGGTGCTCAAGCCCGGGCAAGGGCTCCAGGTCAGGGATACCCTCGATCTCCGGTACCTCCAAGTCCGCTAGCTGCTCGAATTCCGGAGACGGCTGTACGTGCGGTGGGGTTTGCTGCCGCGCACGAGCTTTGGGCGCGATCGGTGTTCTCGGCGCGTCCGGGTGCTTGGGCCGAGGCTTTGCCGGCGATCCACCCACATCAAGGAAGACGAGGCCCCCAGAGTCCCTCTTGACCGGCGTCTTGGACCGGCGGGGCTCGACACTCGGATCCAGGGTTTGGATTCGCTGAACGGTCGCTTCGGCCTCGGCAGTGCGGCCTTCAGCGTCAAGCGATTCGTGGAGTATCTGGAGCTGCTCGATCGCCTCTGCCGTCTTTCCGGCCTTGGCGAGCTGATCGGCCAGCATCAGCCGAATGTCGTCTTGGCCTGGACAAAGGTCCGCGAACTCCTCCAACGCCTTGAAGGCATCGCCGTCGCGCCCGGCGCGGTGCATCCGGTCGGCGTATTCGAGGAAATTCTTCTTGGCGTCGCTGTTGAAGCCCTTCTTGGCCGAGATCTTACCCAGCTTGTAGTAGATCTGATGACGCTGGGGGGCGTGTCGGAGGATCTTGTTGCAGAGCGCGATGGCGTTGTTGAGGTAGCCGCCCTCGGTATACAAATCTACCGCCTGCTCGTAATAATTGACGGCCTCATTGGTCTTGTTCAGTCGCAGGTAGAGGTCGCCAACCCGGTTGTAAACGGTGACGTCGCGATCCTCCTGGCCCTCGGAGAGCCCGATGATCTGAAGATAGACTTCGAGCGCCCGATCGAACTGCTTCTTCTGCTCGAACTCGGCAGCCTTTTTTTTAAGCTTTTCGGCGTTGGACATTCAGGGCGGCCGGGCAAAGTGGCTTACCCGGCAGGCACTACCTCCGGGGGTCGAGTGTTCAACTTACTTCCGGTTTCATAGGGGTGACAAGGCGCGCCAGCCTTCCACGACCCGACACAAAGACGTGCACCGTACCAGTATGGCAACTCTCGTACATCGCCTATGGCGAAGAGCGCGAGATCGGCCGCAAACCCTGGCGCGATCTGACCGGTCTCGCCCGCGAGCCCAAGTGAGGCAGCCCCATTCGCCGTCGCCGCGACTAGGGTTTCCGCGAGGCTCATGCGGAGCTGACTCACCCCGAGCGTTAGCATCAGTGGAAAATTAACCGTTGGGGAAGTGCCGGGGTTGAAATCGGTGGCGAGAGCGACCGCCACTCCAGCATCAATCAAGGCGCGCGCCGGCGCCTGCTTCGCCTTGCCTAAGAAAAGCATGGTGCCAGGCAAAAGCGTGGCGACCGTGTCCGACTTGGCGAGCGCTCGGATTCCGATCTCTGAGATGGCACCGAGGTGGTCCGCCGATACTGCTCTGAGCGAGGCGGCGAGCTCCGCTCCACCGCACGGCTTGAACTCATCGGCGTGGATCTTGATCCCGAGTCCCGCGCCACGCGAAGCCTCAAGTATTCGCCGCGTCTCGTGGATAGTGAACACACCGGGCTCACAAAACGTGTCCGCAAAGCGCGCGATTCCCTGCTCTTGGACCTTGGGGAGCTGTGTGTTGATGAGAAGATCGATGAACTCCTCTCGTCGTTCGCCGCTCGTCCGGAATTCGGGAGGGATCTCATGCGCGCCGAGCCATGTGGCAACGATTCGCATCGGTTGCCGCTCCGCCAGGCGTCCGATCACGCGGAGTGCTTTGAGCTCGTCCTCCGTCGAGAGACCGTAGCCGCTTTTGATCTCGAGAGTAGTCGTTCCATACGAAGCCAATTCCTTCAGCCGCGGCACGGCCATGTTGTAGAGCTCGTCTTCGCTCCTCCCATGAAAGTCGCGCACCGACGCGTGGATGCCGCCTCCGCGCTTAGCGATCTCCATGTAGGGCAAGCCTTCGGCGCGGAGCTCATGCTCTTCGAACCTAGGCTTTCCGAACACCGCGTGTGTGTGTGAGTCGACCAGTCCCGGAGTGAGTACGCAGCCACGACAATCCACCACTTCTGCCTCGGAATAGGCGTGCTTGAGATCGCGCGCCGCGCCGATCATCGCTATTCGCCCCTCGCTCACGGCGACGGCGGTGTTCTTAAGAATCCCCGCGTCGTGCATTTCTTTTCCCTTTCGCGCTCGGGCGGGACCAGCGCAGGTCACCACCTGAGCGGCGTTCACGAAGAGGAGCTCTCTCACGCGGGTTGCGGGCTTGGGCTTGCCATCACGTCACGAACCCGGGAAAACCGGAGAGGAGCCTGCGCTTCGCCACGGCAGGCGTAGAAGCACGCGTTGCAGTTGATCGGCTCGTACTTCCGGAACTGAGTCCAGTGGAAGTCGGTCGGGAAGTCCGGACACCGTTTGACGCGTCCCAGCGGATCGACGTGAATGGTCCGCATGCCGGAACGGCAAGGCTCGCTCAACTCACCCCTTACATAACGCGGGATCTGCTCCAGGTAGTAATCTGAATTGGTAATCACCCCCCGCGTTTTCTTCTTGTACGCGAGAAGCTCCCGCATCACACTTTCGAGCTCAAGCGTCTGGTTCTTCTCGATCAAGCCGTCAGTGCTACCGTTCTTGGCGTCGGTGTAGCAGCTAAAGTTGACGCCGCAGCCCAACTCGCGTGCGCGTCGTACGATCGGTAGCAGCTGGTCCAGATTGTCGCGTTTGATGACGGTGTTGAACCTGATCCCCGTGATCCCGATCTCACGCATACGTGGAATGGTCCGCATGATCTTGCCACTCAGGCCCGGGATTCCGCGGGCCCGGTCGTGCCGCTCGTCCAGAAAGTCGAGCGAGATGTTGAACTGGTTGATACCCGCCTTCCAGAGCGAGCGCGCTCGGGCTGGAGAAAGCATCCCGCCGTGCGTAATTAGCGTCATGTACTTGAGACTGACCGCGGCATTGACCGCCCCGACCAGGTCTTCGAGATCGCCTCTCAGTGTCGGCTCGCCACCCGTAAAGGTGACGAGCATCGGATTGAAGAAGCGGGCGGCGTCGGCAAAGGACTTTACCTCGCTCGCCTTGGCTGAGGGATCGGTTTTCCAGTAGTCGCAGAAGCCGCAGCGAGCGTTGCAACGCATCGTGACCTCGAAGTGGACCAAGACCGGCCTTCGCGTGGCGGTCAGATACGCATACTTGGCCAGGAAGATGGGTACGTGCCACGGCTTGAATTCACGGGTGAGCATGTCAGCCGATCATTGGGAGCTTGAGGCCGTGCTTCCGCGCGGCCTGGGTCGCTTCCTCATAGCCGGCGTCAGCATGGCGCGCGACACCCGTGCCCGGATCGTTCGTGAGCACGCGCTCCAAGCGGACGCGCATCTCGCTCGTCCCATCGGCGACGATCACCTGTCCGGCATGGAGTGAATTCCCGATCCCTACGCCTCCCCCGTGATGGAACGACACCCACGAGGCGCCGCTCGCCACGTTGAGCATGGCGTTAAGGAGCGGCCAGTCGGCAACTGCGTCGCTGCCGTCCCGCATCCCCTCGGTTTCCCGAAACGGCGAGGCGACGCTTCCGGTATCCAAGTGATCACGCCCGATGGCGATCGGGGCCGAGAGCTCCTGCGACTGAACGAGATCGTTGATCGCGACGCCGAACTTGGCGCGCTCCGACTGCCCGAGCCAGCATATTCGAGCCGGCAGTCCCTGAAACTTGATCTTCTTCTGAGCGAGTGAGATCCAGCGACGGAGATGCTCGTCGTCGGGAAAGAGCTCGAGCACCAGATCATCGGTCCGCTTGATATCCCGTGGGTCGCCGGAAAGCGCCACCCAGCGGAACGGACCCTTCCCTTGGCAGAAGAGTGGCCTCAAGTACTCGGGCACGAAACCCGGGATGTCGAACGCGTTCTTGAGGCCCGCGTCCAGGGCGACGGTGCGGATGTTGTTGCCGTAGTCGAAAGTGACGGTTCCTCGCTGCTGCATCGCGAGCATCGCTGTCACGTGCCTCACCAGCGATTTTGTCGATCTCCGCACGTACTCTTCTGGGCCCGCCCTCCTCAGCTCGAGCGCTTGCGACAAGGTCATTCCCGCCGGCACGTAGCCGTTCAGCATGTCGTGCGCGCTCGTTTGGTCGGTCACGACATCGGGGGTCACGCCGCGCTGCACGATCGCCGGGAGTACCTCGGCCGCGTTTCCGAGCAACCCTATCGATATCGCCTCGCCAGATCTCGTGGCGAGCGAGATGAGCTCGAGTGCCTCGTCCAAGTCTCGTGCCTGGCGATCGAGGTAGCCCGTCTCGAGGCGTTTCTGGATCCGGGACTCGTCCACTTCGACGATGAGAGCAGCGGCGCCCTGCATCGTCGCTGCCAGCGGCTGGGCACCGCCCATCCCTCCCAAGCCAGCGGTGAGAACGAAACGACCGCGGAGCGTTCCTGCAAAATGCTTCCGGGCAACGGACCCGAGCGTCTCATAGGTGCCCTGCACGATTCCCTGGGAGCCGATGTAGATCCACGACCCGGCCGTCATCTGGCCGTACATCATGAGGCCTTTGCGTTCCAGTTCGCGGAAGTGCTCCCACGTAGCCCAGCGGCCAACGAGGTTGCTGTTAGCGATGAGAACGCGTGGCGCGCTGGTATGGGTCCGAAACACTCCGACGGGCTTGCCACTCTGGATGAGCAGCGTCTCATCATCACCGAGAGCCTGGAGCTCGCGCACGATCGCGTCAAAGCACTCCCAGTTCCGAGCGGCCTTCCCCGTCCCGCCGTAGACCACCAAGTCTTGGGGACGCTCGGCCACGTCGGGATCGAGATTGTTCATCAGCAACCGGAGCGCGGCCTCCTGGTGCCACCCTTTGCAAGAGATGCTGCTGCCGCGGGGAGAGCGGATCTCCCGATGCTGTCGAGTAGAGACGTCGAAGGCGTTCGGGTCGAACTGAACCTTGAGATCGGTCATGCGAGTGTACCGATATCGGCGAAGCGTCGCTCCGAGATAGCATTCCTCAAGGCAGAGATATCCGTGCTCAGCACGCGATCGCTTTCGAGCCTCGGCACAAGCTCGCGCACCCGCTCGTGCGCCGTCCTCACCCCCCTCCCCGGCTTAAGCGGCGCTCTCATATCGATCGCCTGCGCTCCGCACATGAGTTCGATCGCCAGAATGTTTTCCAGATTGCGAACAACGCGCCGCGCCTTCCACGCCGCGCCCATTGCCATTGGGACGACATCTTCCTTGCCGCCGTCGGTTGGAATCGTGTCCACGCTCGCCGGATGAGAGAGCATCTTGCATTCGCTGGCGAGCGCGGCGGCCGTCACCTGCGCCATCATGAAACCCGAGTTGACACCCGCGTCGCTCGAGAGAAAGGGCGGCAGTCCCTGGTTCAAGTCGGGGTGAACGAGCCTATCGATACGCCGCTCCGCCATTGTCGCCAGATGAGTGAGCACGATCGCCAGGAAGTCGAGCGCCATTGCGACCGTGAGTCCATGAAAATTCCCACCGCTCAGTGTCTCGCCGTTCTCAAAGACCAGCGGATTATCGGTTGCCGCGTTCAGCTCTCTCGAAACCTGGTCGTCGATGAAGTCGAGCGCATCGAGCACCGGACCATGGACCTGAGGCATGCACCGGAGCGAATAAGGATCCTGCACTCGCGGATCGCCGTGGCGGTGCGACTCCCTCAACTCGCTCTCCGCAAGCAGGTCGCGAAGAAGTGCTGCCGAGCGCGACTGGCCTTTCTGGCCGCGGGCGTCATGGATCCTCGCGTCGAACGCGACGGGAGTGCCTAAGAGAGCGTCGAGCGACATTGCGCCCGCCACGTGAGCAGTGCGCCAAAGTGAGCGCGCGCGGACCAGCGCGATCAAGGCCACGGCCGTGTGTGCCTGCGTCCCGTTGATGAGGGTGATTCCCTCCTTGGGTGCCAAGACGACCGGCTTTGCCCCGATCTCGCTCAAGACCGTTCTCGCCGGCGCTTCGCGATCACCCTTTATGAGCGTCCCTTCGCCAATGAGAGCAAGTGCCAGGTGCGCGAGCGGCGCGAGATCGCCGCTCGCTCCGACACTACCCTGCTCCGGAATCGGCGGATAGACATCGGCGTTTAGCATTTGGAGAATGAGATCGACCAACTCGGGCCGCGCACCTGAGTAGCCTTTGGCGATGACGTTGGCGCGGAGAAGCATCATCGCCCGCGCCTCGTGCTCGCTCAGTCGGTCACCGACTCCCGACGCGTGGCTCCGAATGACGTTCACCTGGAGCTCGGCCAGTTTGTCGCGGGGGATCGCTACCTCTGAGAGCTTTCCAAAGCCAGTGGTGACTCCGTAGACCACCAGGTTCCGCTCCACGATGTCGTCAACGACGGAGCGGGTGCGGAGCATTCGCTGGCGCGCTTTCGGCTCGAGACCAACGCGAAGGCGTTCGGCCGCTATGGCATATGCTTCGTCGAGCGTGAGCGTGTCACCATCGATCAGAAGTTTCTCGTTCATGACTTTGGTCGAGAGCGCGCGCGAGGATTCAACCGTCAGCGCGCTATCGGACGGTACGTCGACTTGTCATAGTTGAATTTTAGGTCTGGCTCCGCCTTCAAGGCAATGAAGAAGCTGAAGGCGAAGTTGCCGTTCGGAGCCTGCGTAAAGGAAAAGATTGCCCGCCAGTCGTGGAGGTCTCGCTGCAGGTTCACGACATGACTCCCGAACTGATGCGCCGCAAAATCGTAGTTCGTGGTCCAGCTCCCGGCCCACTTGGGCGTCAGGTGGAAGTCCACCGACGATTGCAGGTTGTCGCGCGAAGGAACGCGGATAAAGGGAGCACCGGAGATTCCACCAGGGGTAGCTGCGGCGTTGCTCGCTTGTGCGGCCGCCTGCTCCAGACACTGCTGGTAGACGATCGGGTTCGCCAAGAGCGGCTGGCACTGTTGAATCGCCAGGTTCTGATCGATCACGATTCCATTTCCCGTGGGTGGACGCTGCCTGCTCGAGGTGTACTGAAGCGTGGCGTGCCAGCCCTCGGTCGCCGGGACGCCGTATTGGCGACTGCGCGTCGTGACTCCAGCCACTGGCGTCGATGCCACCCGATTCGCGAGCGCGTCCTCGTTAATGGGTTGGGTCGTCTCAATCTGTGGGTTGCTCTCTGGTACGGCACGCCCGAACACCCGCGTCAGCGCGCCAAAGATTCCCGATTGTGCGTTCAGGGTAAGCGCAGCACCGATCGTCTCACGAAACGGTTTGAAACGCGCCGTGTCGCTCAATACGTCACCCTGATAGAGCGACCAACCGACGTTGCCCCGAAAGCCCGGAATGAGATCCGAAGCGATGTTCGTCGAGAAGTTAGAAGTACTGAATCCGGAACGATGGGTCTTCCGCGCCCTCTCAAAATCGTAGGAGAGAGGAGAAAATTCCATCGACAGGACCTTCAATTTCTTTGGCTCCGCCGTGCTGCTCGTGTCCGTGTTCCTGAGCTTCGCCTCGAGGATGTGCGACACGCTGAGACTCACTTGATTCTGTGGAAGAGCGCCCAGAAACCCCTGGCGGCTCCTGTTGGTAGCACGCAGAAACTCGGTGCTCAAGTTTCCCGCTGGAGCATACTGGAATGAGAGAGCGGGCGTGATCGAATGTCGGAAACGAGTGACGGATCCGAACCCGGGGAAGAGCGCGAATAGCGTGGGCGACGCGGAAACCCCAATCTGAGCTCTCTTGGACTGGTGAACGAACACGCCGTTGCTCAGATGCGATCTCACCCAGAATCCGTGACTGCCATCGACGTTAGCGAACGACAAGAGAGGAGAGAGGTTCAAGGATCCGTGTAAGATGCTCGGCAACGAAAACTGCGTAGACCAATCGACATTCGTATCGAACGTTCTTCCGAACACCCTGTTGGTCTTCTTCGCTGAATCGGTGGGATCCTGAATGACGATCGTTTGCGGCGCATCTATCGCGTTGTCCGTCATCGAGAACGAGTTGCTCAGGTTTAAGGCACCAATCCGAATCGGGGTGCTCAAGCCAGAGCTTGTTTGTCGACTGTTCCGCTTCAAGGCGACAGAGTCTTTCGCGCCCTGTGGATTCGTAAAGAACCGATAGGTGAACTCGCCGGCCTGATCCAAGTTCAACTGCTGGGTCGTCTGGAAATTGAACGCAGGAGTCCAATCCAACCAATTAGTGACCGCGATTGTGGGTGCCGAGATACTGAGGACCGGGAATCTGCGGTCCACTTCCTTCCGGCCCGGGTGTTGGCTGTTGCCGCCGCCCAAATCGAGAGACGCGGGTCCGATCTTGGTGTTGTAGTCCACATTTGAGCTGATCGTCGCCAATACTTGCGCCGGATTGAACGACGTCGTTCGCTGAACGAAAGTGTTGGTGACGTAATTGATGTCGGCGTGGATACGCGTCGACTGTGAGAAGCTCTGGTCGTGGAACCAGCTCAGAGCCGTATTCGTTGTTCCGTCGCGCTGGGCCAGATGGGACAGTCCCACCCGGCCGGTCATGAACCGATCGAGCCACCGGTACTGAGTCTCGCCGTTAAAGCGGACCCAGCCTGGATCGCCCTCGGTCGGCCGGCTTCCGCTCCGCCAGTCAATCGCGAACTGAGCGTCCGTGTAATCGCTGATCGCGAAGTAGTAGCCCAAGTTCTCGACGTGGCGCCTATAGGTGGGGCTATTTCGGAAGAGTTCGCTCAGCCCGAACCGGGGTGGAAGGACGCCACTCCGGCGGCCCGAGCGCATGTCCTGGAAAATGAATGGCAGCCACATGATCGGTACGTCGCCGATGTAGAGGACCGCCGGCCGCGCGACCATGATGTTCTTGGTGACCATTTTGATCTCGTTCGCCCGGAAGTGGTAATCCGGAATCGAGTCGTCGCAGCTCGTAATCGTGCCATTTCTGACGTAGAACGCCGTCTCTCGGCCGCGCGTGGTGTCGCTCACGAAGGCCGCGGTCTTGCCACCCACGAACCAATGCTGACCTTCCGTGATCTCAGTCGTGATGTTGGTCACGACCCCCCGGTGGAGCTCGACGTTGTACGCCATTTGCCCGCGCGCTAAGACGTCGGCGGGCTGCTCTTTCGGATCCCGGAGGATCACCGAATCGCCGCGCGCCACGATGACCTTGCTGGAATCGTTATAGAGGATGCTGTCGCCTACCAGCACTGTCTCCTCGCGGCTCACGCCCGCCTTCTTGCCCTTGAGCTCGAGCTCGTGGGTCGGCGCTTTGAACACCGCTTGATCGCCCTGGTAGCGGGTCGCAGTGTAGCCCGGACGCGACATCAACGCTTGCATCACGGAATCAGGCTCGTTCCACTTGATCAGCTCTTTCTGCCTTTTCGTGGAATCGGCCCCCGTACTGTCGCGGCGAGTGGTATCTGCTCGAGCTCTGACGGTGTCGCGCCTGGGGGCGGGGAGAGGTCGGACTTGTGCCGAGAGGTCCATCTGCGCAGAGAACGCCAAAGCGATCCCGGCGAAGAGGCCCAAGCGGCGCTTCACGCGGGCGCGCTCAGCCGCCGAGGGGTCCTATCCTCCTCCACCTCCTCAGGGCTCGCCTCCCGCTTCCGGCGTTTCCGATACGCGAACTGCGCGATGAACACGCTCAGCTCGTAGAGGATGTAAAGCGGTATCGCGAGCGCGAAGAGCGAGTACGGATCCGCGCCAGGCGTGATGAACGCGGCCGCCGTCAGGCACACCACGATCGCATGGCGCCGGTACTTGGACAGGAACTGCGGGGTGATGATCCCCATGGCGGTCAAGGCGAGAATCGCGATTGGCACCTCGAAAACCACGCCAAAGGCCACACACATACTGATGGCGAAGTCGAAGTATTCCGTCGCTGAAATGAGCGGAGTGAGCGCGGTCGACTCGATGCTCATCAAGAACTGGAGCGTCAAGGGCAGCACTACGAAGTAGCTGAGCGAGACTCCGGCCAGGAAGAGTGCGACCATCCCGATCAGGATCGGGACCACGACTCGCTTCTCGTGCGCGTAGAGCGCGGGCGCCAGGAATCCCCAGATCTGACCGACGATCACGGGCGACGCCAGAATGATCCCTAAGGCAAGGGACGCGTTGAGCAGGATGTGGAAGGAAGTACCGGGATGCGTGTAAATGAGCTTCTGCCCGTGCAAGAGCGGCAGAATCGGCGCTTCCAGGAGCCGGATGATGTCGAGCCGGGACAAGAGCGTGAATGCGATCACGACTCCGACGACGACCGCGCCGGCAACCCAGAAGAGCCGCCTACGCAACTCCTCCAGATGATCCAGGAACGGCATCTCGTGGCCAGGAGCATCGCTCATGCAACTGCTCCCTTCTACCGGATCGACTGGAGGCGCTCGTCGGCTAAGGCTGCCTCGTCAGAGCGCGGGAAGCGTTTGATGATTTCCTGGAAAAGCTTCTTGGCTTCGGCGGTCTTCTTGGACGACTGGAGCTGGAGCGCGCGCTTGTACATCGCTGTCGGCACGCGCGGCGACTTGGGATACTTGGTAATGAGCGAAGCGTACTCGGCGTCCGCGGCATCCGGGTTTCGCTCGGCAGCGTACGCCTGTGCCGTGTAGAACATCGCCTCGGGGACCAGATCGGACTTGGGATATTTCGCGATGAGCTCGCTGAATGCGGCCCGGGCCGCCGCGTTCCCGCCCTTTAGCAACTGGTCGCGACCGGCCTGGAGCAGCTGACCGGGTCCCGGCCCACCAGTGGGAGCGTTGGCGCTCGAAGCCGCACTATCGCCGGCAGGAGCCACATCCGCCTGGCTCTTCTTTTCCTCGAGCGACGCGCGCATGTCGCGGAGCTGTTGCTCCCGCTGACCGCTTAAGTCCTGCAGCGCGGAGATGTCTTCCTTGATCGCTGTAAGATCCGACTCAGTGGCAGTTCGCAGCGCATTGACCCTCTTGCTCAAGGCATTGACCGAGTCGCTCAGCGTTCTAACCGAACGGCTTACCTCGATCAGGTACGCTCGCTGAACCGAATCGGCGGCGTTAGTGCTCGCTCGAGTCCCCACGATGTCCTGTTGCAACTTGTCGTAGTCGGACTTGGTGGCGAAGAAACAACCCGCGAGCGCAAACGGGAGAAGGCAGAATATGACGGGAGACTTTTTGATCATTGAGAATAGTTTCCTACATCCGGATTGGCGAGAATCGGCGACCATGCTGCCAATCTCGCGCCGTTCGAGTGCGTCAGCTGCCGCGCGCGGCCAGACTCGGTATCGAGAATCCACAGCTGCTTGTCGCCGCCCCGCGTCGATGTGAACACCATGTGGCGCCCATCGGGTGCCCAGGACGGATCCTCGTTCTCACCTTCGCTCGTAAGCTGCTTCGGAACGCGATCCCGCAGATCGATCATCCAGACCTGAAAAGCTCCATTCTGTTGCTCGTACGCGATCGCGTGGCCGTCGGGCGACCAGTCCGGGCTTGATCGGTAGCTGCGGACGCCCGGCTTGATGGGCGTGAGCAGCTGAACGTTGGACCCGTCCGCATCCATAATATACACCTGGGGCGTTCCGGTCTTCCCCGAGACAAATGCGATCTGGCGGCCGTCCGGGCTATAGGTGGGCGAGGTGTTATCCGTACCTCTGCCGATCGTGATTTTTTTTGGCGGCGCTGAGTCAAGCCCTGCCAGGACCAAGTCGGTGCCGTTTCCCGTACCCTGCGAATAAAGAATTCCGTTGCCGCCCGGCTGATAGACCGGCGTGATGTTGAGGCCGGCTCGAATCTGACTCACTCTCCGGATGTTACCCGTACGAACGTCCAGCTCCTGGACCTGGGTGCCGGCGTTCCCAAGAACGGTGAAGACGACGGATTCTCCGGTCTGTGACCATGCGGGCGAGAGAGCGCCGCGTCCCGTCGTGATCGATCGCGTTCTCGCGCCGTCGCTGTCAATGATTTTGAGCTGGCCGTCACTAACGTACGCTACGCGGGTCTGTGCGATCCCGCGTTTCCCGAATACCCACTGCTCTATCTGGTCCGAGATGCCGTGTAGTGCGAATCGCCAGTCCCTGTCACGGTGGTCGAACAAGAAATGCTCCGACTGAAGCAGCTGAGCTCTCGCGACGTCGTACGCCGCAACATGGAGCCCTTGGGACGTCGGCGTTATCCGAATGAGAAGCGAGGCTCCGAATTTGGCAACGAGCGGGAAGTTGATCTTCCCGCCCAGCGGTGGGACGAGGCCACTCACCGTCTCCGCATCGAGCGCAATCACGTTCATCCGATCGCTGTAGTCGAGATCGCGTTGGACGATCACCCGTAACGAATCATCGTCGTCGTCCTGCACGGGTAGCACGATCACGCCAGGTTTGGTGCCGGCGGCGTAGCTCAAAGCGAGTCGCACTCCCGGAGCCTGAGTCGTGTCCTGCGCTTTGGCGACCGTCGCGAGCGTGCATGCGACAAGCACGAAAGAGGCGCACCAGGTTCGCGTTCTCACTTGAGGAACTCGGGATCGAAGCTAAAGACTACGGGCAAGACGTCATCCGGGAATCCGGCCGGGAGCGGGCCGAACCCGCGCGCGCTCGACGCCGCTTCTACCGCGCCCTGTGCTTCGAGGTCGAAGGAGAAATTGCCGGAGCGTCTCAAGAATGTCAGGTCTGACACGGAGCCATCACGATGGATCAGAAACCTTACTTCCGCCTTTAAACGCAGAGCGGTATTTCGGGGTTTGAAGTTGACTGCAATCTGCCGAACGATGTTGTTGAGATACCCTGGAAACGGAAACTCGATCCCGTCGCTCCGCACCGTAGCAACGTCGCTTCCCTTGCCGCCCGTCGGTCCGCCCCCCGCTTTCGGTGCCTCTGTCTTTGGCTCTGGCGTGACTTTGGCTTCCGTCGGAGTGCTCGCCTTGCTCGATGGCGCCGATTTGCCCACGCTCGGCATCGGGCGCGTTGGTGTCTTGCTCGCGGCCTTCGCCCGCGGAATGGGCATTTCCTTGACCGTTGACTGCGGAGCAGTGGGCTGCGTAACAGGCGTAGTCGCCTTGGACTGCGCGGTCTTCGACTCGCCGATCGCTCGCTCGCCGGGTGGAGCAGCCACGATTTCCACGCGGTACATGGGCGGTAGTGCGACCGCCTTCCGCTCTTTTAGTGTGTTGAAGAGGAGGATTGCGATCGCAGCGTGAAGCATGGCCGAGAGTGTGAACGGGGCGAATAATCGCGATCCACTCTCCCGGCGCGGCATCACTTGGCGCCTGGTGGCTCAGCCACCAATCCGATGTCCCCGACGCCACTCGCTCGCATTATCGCGAGCACCTGGACCACCGAGCCGTACGGAACGCGATCGTCGGCTCGCAAGTAGACGCCGCCACTTCCTCGTCGCTGCGCTAACGCTTTGAAGCTGGCTGAGAACTGGGTGAGACTGAGACGCGCATCGTCGACGAAGATGGAGCCGGTGCGATCGACCGTGACGGTCAGTCCGCTCTTCGACTCGAGCGGACGCGACTGTGCCTTGGGGAGCGAGATATCCACCCCCCCCTGCATCATCGGCGCGGTGATCATGAAGATGATCATCAAGAGCATCATCACGTCGATCAGGCTCACGACGTTGATTTCTGCATTGAGCACGAGCCTGTCACGACCTCGTCCACGGCGCGCCATCAGATCATGCCCTCTCTCACCATGAGCGCGATCAGCTCGGAGCCGAAGCTCTCGAGCTGGCCTTCGATCTTGTTCAGACGAGCCGCGAAGATGTTGTACGCGAACACCGCCGGGATCGCTACGCTCAAGGCCGCAGCGGTCGCGATCAGCGCCTCGGCCACCCCCGGCGCGACCGCACCAATGTTTCCGGAGCCTTTGGCGGCGATTCCAACGAACGCGTCGATCACGCCCAGGACCGTGCCCAAAAGTCCGATCAAGGGGCTCACGGACCCGATCGTCGCCAACGCCGGAACCCAGCGTCCGAGCCGATCGCGCTCGGATGTCGTCTCGGCGTCCAGCACCAATTGCAGCGCCTCGACCTGCGCGCCGCTGAAACGGGCTGCTCTCTCCGAAGTTTCGCGTAGCGCGGGTGTCGTCTCCTCGATGAAGCGCATTGCCCGCTCCATGATGGTGGCCGGCGGGCCGTTACTGACGCGCGCCATTTGGGCGGCACTCTCAACCGTCCGCGCACCGGCGAACTCGTGAGCAAAGGAGTGCGTTATTCGCATCGCCCGCTTGAGCTCGTACCATTTGGAGAAGATTATCCCCCAGCTCAAGAGCGAGAGCACGACCAGGATAGCGAGCACGATTTTGGTCGCGCCGGTGGAGTTGGTGACGAGCTCCATTGGTGAGCTGGGGATCGCCTGAGTGATCTGGAGCAACAGGAGGCTCCTCAAGTGGCAGCTCCGATCTTCTCTCGGGCAAACCATTCATAGCTTTTCGCCAAACCGTTGGGGAGCGACGTCTCTGGCGTCCAACCCAATGCCTCGCGCGCCTTGCTGACATCAACAAATGATTCTTGCTGCTCGCCTGGGCGTCGCGGGGCGAAGTCAATTGGTACGCCGCTGCGGGCTGCCCGTTGCAGCAGCTTAGCTAATTCTAGAACGCTCGTGCCGACACCGGTTCCGATGTTGAACGCGCGCGCATCGAGGCGCCCTTTCTCGGGCAGTGTCGCCGTCCCTGCCAGCCAAACGGCGCGAGCCACATCGCCGACATACACGTAGTCCCGAGTCTGAAGTCCATCCCCGAAAACGGTGAGCGGGCGATTGTTGAGAATGCGCCCGCAGAAAATAGCAACCACGCCTGCTTCTCCATGTGGATCTTGTCGCGGACCATAAACGTTTCCGAAGCGCAGCGCGATCGAATCCATTCCATGAACTCGCCCGTAATAGGTGAGGTAATACTCGCAGCTCAGTTTCGCTATCGCGTACGGCGACTCCGGATCCTTCGGATACGTCTCGACGTTAGGCGGGGTATTAAAGTCTCCGTACACAGCTCCGCCAGTTGAAGTGAAAACCACTCGCGTTTTTGCGTCGCTAGTCCTCAAAGCTTCCATGAGGTTGAGGGTGCCAATGACGTTGATCGTTGCGTCGGCAATAGGATCGGCCACGCTCTTTCGAACGTCTATCTGGGCCGCAAGGTGAGAAACGACGTCGAATTTGCCATCACGGACCAACTGCGCAAACTCGTTTGAGTTGACACCGAGCTCCTGAAATCTTGCCCTCCGCGGCACATTCTCGCGTTTCCCGGTCGAGAGGTCGTCGACGACGGTGACGTCGTATCCCTTGGCGAGAAAGAGGTCGGCCACGTGTGAGCCGATGAACCCGGCTCCGCCCGTTACGAGGACCTTAAGCAATGTCTGCCGAATCTCCTTTCTCGGAATCGGGCCCGGGCTTGTTCTCCAGCGCGAACAGATAGCGCGCCGCGTCGACTACACCCAAGCCCCGCCCATTGGCGGCTGCCGACTTGAGCCGGACACTCGGCTCGTGCAGGAACTTGTTCATCAGCGATTTTGAGAAGTGCTCGATGGCCTGAGTTTGCTCAGGCGAGAGCGGGCCTAAGCGCCTAAGAGCGAGCGCCAGCTCCGCACTCCGCAACCTGTCCATCTCGTCCCGAAACTCCCGGACGACTGGAACCGCTGCCAGGCCCGCGACCCAGTCCCAGTATTTCTGAACCTCTTCTTCAATGATTTTGAGAGCAGCCGGCACGTCTTCCCCGCGCTGTTCCAGATTGGCAGCGGCCGCCGATCGCAGGTCGTCCAAATCGTACAGAAAAACGTTGTCGAGATCTCCGACCGCTGCCTCCACGTCGCGCGGCAGCGCAATGTCGAGCACACAGAGAGGGCGGTCACCGCGAGCTTCGATCGAATTACTGACGCGGGCTGCCGTGAGCACCGGCACCGGCGACGCCGTCGAACAAATCAACAGGTCGACCTCGCTAAGCGATTCCCAGCACTCGTCGTAGTGCATCGCCGTGGCGCCGTGACGCTCCGCCAAGGTCTGCGCTCGCTCATGGGTGCGATTCGCGACGATGGCAACGCGCACTCCCTCATTCAAGAGACACTCGAGTGCCAGCTCGGCGACGTCGCCGGCGCCCAAGATCATCGCTCTCCTCCCGCTCAAGCCGCCAAAGATTTTCTTTGCCAGCTGGACCGCAGCCGAACTCACCGACGCGGCACCGCGTCCGATGCCCGTTTCCTCCCTCGCCCGCGACGCCGCCAGGAGCGCGCTCTGGAACATGCGATTCAAGATCGCCCCCGACTCGGTGCGGCACTCTTCCCAGGCGTCCTTGACCTGTCCCTGGATCTGTGCCTCACCCAGTATCATCGAGTCGAGCCCGGCGGCGACGGCGAAGAGGTGCGATGTCGCGTCCCGATCGCGGTGCGCGTACATGAATCTGGTGGCATCGTCTCGCAAGCGACTCGAGAGAATGGACGAGATATGCGCCAGGGTGTCAGCCGATTCTTCGACTGCGTAAATCTCCGTCCGGTTACAGGTCGAGAGGATAACCCCCTCCCGGATCACGCCTTGGGCTCTAAGGTGAGCCAGCACCTGAAGAGCCTCCTCTCTGCGGAATGTCAGCCTCTCCCGCACCTCTATTGGCGCGGTCGTGTGGCTCACCCCGACAACGATCAACGCCACGAATCGACCTTCTCGCTCAACGATCCGTCCTCGACCGAGCGGCAGAAATCGTCACCGATCAGTTTCGGCGCAGCTGCGCGCCAACGGTCATCTCCAGCCGCGAGCAACCGCGACCGCAATCCGCGAAGCGCAGAGACTGCTCTCTCGTACCGTTCGTCGAATCTCTCGGCGATGGCATCGCGTATTCTGGCTGCGGCTCCTGGAACGCCGCCCGATGATACTGCAATCGTAACGTCGCCCGAGCGATGCACGGCCATGGTGTGGAAGTTTCCTTCGTCCGGACAATCCGTGATGTTGACCAGTTTCCCGCGCGCCTGCGCGTCTATCGCGATCTCGGCATTCACTTCCCGCGAATCCGTGGCAGCGACAACAATGTTCGCGCCTTCCAGGTGGCTCTTCCGATACGCTTCGCGGAGAATGGTGATTCGGCGCAAGTGTTCTGCTTCGTCCAGCTCGGAGGTTACGACTGGCGAGACGACCCGGACCTGCGCCCCGGCTTGAGCAAGCGCGAGCGCTTTCCGTGTACCGACCGATCCGCCGCCCAAGACGACAGCGGTCACGCGCTCACCATGGAGCGCGATCGGGAAATCGCTCACAGGAACTGTCCCCGGTTGAGGGACGCCATTCTGAACACGACATAGAGCGCGACCACGCTCGCAAATGTCACGGCCGACACGAGCGCGGCCCTCCTCGCTTGCCAGCCCCGGAGTACTCGTCCCAGGGCGAGCGCGCTAACACCAATCCAGGCGCCCATCCCCCAGATGATTTGCGGCAGCACCAAGGCGCGGTACTCGAACGAGTACCCCGCCGCCAACGCCAGGCCCAAGGTGAGCCCCAAGAATCCTGCGATCGTTGCGACGTGATTCACGCGATCCAAGGTGTCCAAGGGCGGGAAGAATCTGAAGATGGCGCCAAACCGCGCCGACTTGAGCTCGTGTCTCGCCACCAAGTACATCGTCCCGGCCGCCGCCGCCGTCGCGTAAGCGGCGATCCCGATGAAGGAGAGCACTATGTGCATCGTGAGCCAGACGGCGCGCGCGCCCTGCGCTTCCAGAAACGGGTGCATCCCGGCGATGTTCCCGGCGACAGTGACGAGTGCCGCAACAGGTGCCGCGACCAGTGTGAGACTGACCTCGTGCGCCAGACTCTCTACCACCCCGAGCGAGAGCGCGAGAACCAAGCCGGCGAAGGAAAGCCCTGGTCCCAAGCCTGTGAGCGAAGCGGCGCCGGCCTGCGTGGTGAGGGCGGCGAGAGCGGTGGCGTGAGCGCCAATCCCGAGCAGGAGAGCAATGACGACCCCGCTAACGGGCGCCTTGACGCGACGCGCAAAGGGCAGGGCCGCGATGGCAGCGGCGCTCAAGTAAAACGTGACGGCGACGAAGTGGGCGATCGGAATCATCTGATCGCCCTAATTTAATTCCCCGTTGCTCCTTTGGCGCCGATATCGCGGGCTAAACCCAGAATTATCGCAGGCTTAGCACACCGCGATTGCTCGACCTAGCTCAGGGCATCTTCCCTGTGAGTGCTACTGGCATCCCGTCACGGATCGTCGGCTGTTCCTGTCGGACGATAATGGCTGTCGTTGCGTACGGCGTTACGCGCACTACCTGGCCGACGCCGGCCGTCACGGGAGGAGCAGAGGTCGGATCCTGGCGGCCGGTGGAATTATCGATGAATGTCACCTCATCACCGACGTGAATCCCGCTCTTGGCATTGAGCGAAATGAGAACGTAGTGTCCGATTGAGGGCAGCACTGGCTCGCCGTGAATGTAGATCACCTTGCCCCTTGGGCCGCCAACCACTGGCGACAGAACGCCAGTCTCGAACGGAAGTTCAGGAGCTTGAACCACTCGCTGGTCGAGCTTGACCTCGCCAAACTGTTTTACGATGCGGGCGATTGGCCTCCGACCCGCTGGAAGGCTCACGATGCGCAGGATCGCAGTCGGAACCACGACCTCACCGTTATCGCCCAGATCAGGCCCCAGGACGTACGACATGTATTTGTCGCCAATCCGCGGCACGAGACCCTTGGGTAGCTCGATAAAGAGATCGTCGTTGATCTGATATCTGATTTGAACGATGCTGGTCTTGATTCCAGGGCGATCAACGCTGGCGACTAGACCACCGGCGTCTTTCGGGCCACCGTCTCGGTCGGCGTAAGGAGCGGCTTCCACTTCACCCCTTCTGACCGCGCCGGCACTTGAGCGGCCGATCACGTCCGCGTGGACGGCTGCCGCCGCACGGCTTAGAGGCGAAGCGAATACCGTGAGCTGAGACGCTTCACCGGCAGTAACAACCGGCTGCGGTGCCGGCTCGGCGGGACGGGTTATGATGTGAGAGACGACTTCGCCCGCGCTATCAGCTTTAGCCAGAGCTTCGGGTTTCACTTCGCTTCCCCAGATGCGGATGACTTCGCCGGGGTAGATCCAGTGCGGATTCTTTACGATGTCGGTGTTACGGCGAAAGATCTCGGGCCAGCGGAAAGGATCCTTCAGGTAGAACTTCGCCAGATCCCACAGGGTGTCGCCCTTTTTCACCAAGTGCTTCACTTCCTTGGTGGTGTCGGAGGTCATGACGAGTTTGTTCGTAGTTCCGGGCCGGGCCGGGCTAGTAATGACGATCTTGCTCGTGGTGTCGGTCCGGCGAGGGCTAGTGACGACGATCTTCTTGGTCGTGTCGGCCCGTGGCGGGATCACGACAACCGTTTGCGTGCTGTCGGCGCGCGTTGGCCGAACGGTGTCGGGCGTGGCCGGCACCCGCGCAGTTCGCCTGCTCGAGACGCATGCCGAAAAAATCAAGGCGGCGCCGAGTACGGAGGCGCGAACGCCGGATCTCGTGGCGGTTCTTGACAATGCCTTCAGGAAATGACCGATCACTCGTGCTCCCGGGACTTGACGGATAATAAGAGGCCACCCATTGGACGGCACGCAGCTACGGAAGGTCACGCGCTTTGTCCAGGTACGCAAAACGGCCCCGCACTGCGGGGCCGCCCAACCAAATCTCAAGACCAAGGTAGTTAGAACGGAAGGTCGTCGTCGGACTCTTGAAGGGCGCCCGGAAAATCTTCGAAATCCGCGCCGCCCGTGCTCGCCGCCCCCGCCTTGGCACCGGCCGCCGCCGGTGCTCGGCTCCGTCCGCCGCTCTCGGCATCAAAATCACCCGAAGCGCCACGTCCACCGCCCAGCATCAGCAACTCACGCACGTTGATCTCAGTGCTGTAGCGAGTCTGATTCTCCTTGTCCTGCCACTGGCGATACTCGATCCGACCTTCGACGAAGATCTTGTCGCCCTTTTTGCAGTACTTCTCGACAACGTCGGCCAAGCCGGAGCCTTTGCTGTTCCAGACTACGCACCGGTGCCACTCCGTCTTTTCCTGCTTCTCGCCACTGGCGGAATTCCACGTGCGGCTGGTCGCGAGCGAAAATGTGGCGACGCGGTTGCCGCCCGTTGTCGAACGGACTTCGGGATCGCTGCCCAGATTCCCGATCAGCTGCACTTTGTTGAGACTTCGACTCACTGTGCCTCCTGGCGAGCGTTCATTTCCCGCCCAGAAATAGTATAGGTGGGCATTACAGCCCAAGCAAACCGCTGCGTTCAGCGGTCCGCGAAGCTGCCGGCCGATCGCTCCTCATCACCCTCGGCGACTTCCAGAACTCTCCGCATCACGAGCGCGTCCTCGACCGGCCGACGATAGTAATTCCGCCGCCTGCCGATTTCGATGAAGCCCCGCGAACCGTATAGCGCGCGCGCCGAGCCATTTGATTCGCGAACCTCCAGAAAAGCAGTCCGCACTCCCCGGCCGCCCAACTCTATCAGCACCGCGTCCAGCATCTGTCCGGCCAGTCCCCTGCCGCGAAATCTTGGATCGACCGCGATGTTAAGAAGCTCCGCGTCTTCGCCGACCGCAAAGGCGATCACGTATCCCGCGATCCCAAACTCCGTCGGATATTCAACTACCTGAAAGATAGCAGGATGGCCACCGAGGAGACGGCGAAAGGATTCCTCACTCCACGGATCCGCAAAACATGCCCGCTCGATCTCCACCACCTGGTTCAGATCGACTTCCTCGGCCGGCCGAAGGAGAGCGGTCATGTGGTCAGAGGCCGCCCATGCGCCGATTCCCATCGCACTTGCGCCTCGGCCAGACGGCCATAGTCGGGCTCCCATGACCCGAGATTCACCGCTCCCGCTTGGATGACCGAGGCGAGAATGGGGGCAACTCCGCGCGCGTGCGGATGAGCATCGGTCTCTTGGCCCGGGCCGACCAAGTGGAGCGCGCGCTCCCTCAGGCGCAGGTCTTGGAGCTCTTGAGCGGACAGAAGTTTCGGCGGCTCAACCGGTATCGCCGCACCGTTGGGGCCTTGTACGATGCGCAAAGCAAAGCACTCACCCCGCATCGCGTCGAGAATCGAGAGATATTCGCCTGGAGGGAGTGGCGCCTCAGCCCCGGAAACCGTGAGCACGAGCGAAGAGACTGCATACAGTTCAACACCTAGTCCCGCCGCCAACCCTTTCGCCACCGATCCCGCGACCCGGAGACTCGTAAAACTGCCCGGACCCGATCCGCACACAATCCGCCCTATCTCCGCCACTCCGATTCCGGCTTCCGCAAGGCATTCAGCTACCGCCGGCATCAAACTCTCGCCTCGGCCGCGACTAGGACTTCCCCCGCCGTCCGCGCGTAGGGTCCGCTCCGATACGACCGCAGAGCCCTTGAGAAGGGCGACACTGCCCTCATAGGTCGCACCTTCGAGTACCAGCGTGTAGGAACCGCTAATCAAATTGCCACCCGTGAAATCGACGAAGGTTACAAGGCGACGATCACATCGCCAGCTTGTTCGCCGCGTTGAGCGCCGAAACCTTGCAACACTCGGCGAGCGTGGGATAGTTGAAGACGGTCGAGAAGCAGGAGTCCAACCCACCACCAAGTCCGAACAGCACTTGCCCGATATGAAGCGACTCGGTGGCGACCGTACTCACGAACCGCCCAAGCCACAGGCGCCGCACCACGTTGGCCATGTTGACCCAGAGAAGATCAGATGACGCTCTACCTTCGTGCGATCCAGTTCAGCCCCGTCAGTTCAGGCGGTGCGGCGCTTCGATTTGCTCTTAAGATACGCCGTTAGGGCCCGGCTGACGGATTTTGAATCCGGAAATTCCGCTGCCAGATCGGACTCCAGGAGTATGAGGTTCGCGCCTTCGCTGTAGCGCTTGGCCTACTTTCCTCGCACCCCGCCGCTAAAATCGTACTCGGGCAGAACTTCCGCGTCATCGATCTGGCGAGAGACTTTTTTCGTGCGCGAGCTCCTAGGAGCCTTTTTCATACTCGATCCGTTCTCGACGGCTGGCGAGCCGAGCGCTGATGATTCGAATGTCGTCGCCGCGCTCGGCGTGGGCGACGACCAGAAGCCTGCTAGTGGCTGAGAGACCGAGGACTGCGAAACGGTTTTCGCTTGCTGAATGCTCGGGATCGGTTACCCGTCAGCGACAATGGATGGCCAAAGGCGGTAGCGGCCTCTTCGAAGCTTACTCCGTCTTTCGCTCGTTGCTAGCGGCTTTAACCCGATCCCAAGAAAAACCTAGAGGCATACGCGGAATCTGGCGCGGACAGCACCGTGGCCATCCGCCGAACGCCGTTTGTCAGATAGTGGGTGCGCCAGGAGCAAATTAGTCGCAGTCTATGCCGGCGCACGGCGGACGCATTGAACACGCCCAGCTTCAAAGCGCTCGACCGAAACCGTGAGCACGAGCGAAGAGACTGCGTACAGCTCGAGGCCTAACCCCGCTGCCAATCCCTTCGCCGCCGATCCCGCCACCCGGAGACTGGTAAAACTTCCCGGTCCCGACCCGCCTACAGTCCGCGCTATCTCCGCCCTTCCGAGCCTCGCTTCGTCAAGGCATTCCGGCACCGCCGGGATCAGTCTCTCGCCTTGCCCTCGGCGAGGAATTCCTCCGTCGTCCGCGCGCAGTGTCCGCTCCGAGACGACCTCCGAGCCGCGGAGGACCCAATGCTGCCTTCGTACGTCGCGCCCTCTAATACGAGTGTGTAGGAACCGCTAATCAATTCGCCACCCGTGAGATGGCTGTAAAGCTAAACGGCTTATCAGAACTTATGTAGGAACTGGCGGATCACGGAGACGGGCCGCCACTGTTCGGGCTTCCTCCAAACCATCACGTAAGGAGAAGCCGATGCCACCAGCAGCGACCCGCCCACCTATTGCCTCTACTTTATATCTCGCCTTCGAGCTCGGCAACAGCGAGTGGAAGCTCGCGATGACGACCAGCATCGACCGGGCTCCGCTCTTGCGCACCATACCGGCGCGCGCGCTCAAGACACTGGAGACCGAGATCGAGCGGGCGAGGGTCCACTTTGGCTTGCCCGCGACCGCAGAGGCCCAGAGTTGCTACGAAGCCGGCCGCGACGGATTCTGGCTTCATCGCTACCTCGTGAGCCGCTCGATCGGCAACAGCATCGTTGATTCCTCGAGCATCGAAGTAATCTCACGAACATCCTGCTCAGCTTTTCGCGCATTCACGAACATTCTGCGCGTCTCTGCGAACATTTCGGGTCTTCGCAGGGTCAGGCCAGAAGATCCTCGAGCGCGTCGATAATTGACGAGCCGAGGTTTGTCGGATCACCTAAACGCGCGCTGGTATCCGGACTAGGAGTCTCGTATGTTCCCCTGTGCAGAAGGCCGGAATCTGACGATGCAGACTTGTACTCTTCTCTCGCCCGCATCGCCACCTTTGCACGACAACCGTGGAGGTGGGTATGCGTCAGGCAAGAATCTACAGGTCACAGCACGGCACCGCGGAGACGACGAGTCACGCGGTCGCAATAATGAAGCGAATGAGAAAGCTCTTAGTACCGGGAATTATTGCGGCGGTCAGCTCTTGCGGAGGTAGCAATGCGGTCACCGCGCCGCCAAATGCGTTGCAGGCGGTAAGTGGGAGCTACGCGCTCATTCAAGAAAATGGTCACACCATGCCACGCGTCTACAATCAGGCCGACCTCAACAGCTTGGTGACCTTAGGCGGAACCCTAGTACTTCGCGACGATAACACGTTTACGCAGAGGACGGTCATAGGTACGGTCTATTCGGCGGGATTTATCCAGAATCTTCCACCCGGGGCCCCTGCTCCGCTTCCCCAGTTTTCCCGAGGCCTCGACTTCGGCACGTATACGGTGAGCGGCTCTTCAATCACCTTTAGTGATGGTGGACCTGGGCCTACTGGGAACGGAGTAGTCGGTGTTTCCCCCGACCTTTACCCGCCCTACGGTCCAGTCAAAACTCTCACAATCACCTGGCCTGCGACAGTCAACTCGCCTGGGGTTGCGTACACGTTCCAAAAGGATTAAAACGGCGGGCGGTATTGCTCAGCGAGGGCCGCTCGCAGTTCGATAGTGCCGGTTCGATTTTCGATCGGTGCCATGACAGTGGGGACTGATACGTTCTTCATAAACCTTGTCCCCGAGCAGACAACATCGCATGTCACGCTTCAATCCGCACTCACCAACCGCGGAACTCTAAAAGCCGGCGGGTTGGAGGTCGCCGAACGGACACCACGAATGGACACCGCGGACCAATCCGGCACGAAAGAGAAAAAAACCCGCAAGCGCCTGAACGCTTACGGGGTAATGATCTGAGGTTTATGGGCCTGGGTAGAGTTGAACTACCGACCTCACGCTTATCAGGCGAGCGAAGGGGAGTAAGAAGTCCGGCAAGAAATCGTTAAATCGTTGACGGACAGCGTGATCTGCCGTTGTTCACTCTCGCGATGCCGGATAATGTCGGAGTCAATCGACAGCTGAATCGACAGCAGCTAATCCTCTGCTTGCTGCCGTCTGGGGGTTTCCTCGCGCCACAGTGATGGCGAGATGCGGCGGTATCCTGCTTCATCTGCCCACGGCTTGGTCCACGATCGTGCCCGGCCCGACAATGCGCGTGCTCCCGACTCCGCTACCCAGAAAGATGTCTGCCAGCGCAGCTTTGAAGTCATCGAAGCGGTTGTCGCTGAACGCGTTCTCCGAAGGCACCCCGCCGCGAAAACGATATACCCCCAGCGCAGCTCGTGCGCGCCCTCGAATTCTGTTGTGCCGAACCACGATACCGCGAGCGAACCCCCTGACGTTGATCCCTGCACTGGAATCGCCAAACACGGTGCCGGGAGGCGGCGACATGAGCACGTCGTTGTCCTCGACGACCGCGCGCTCCATCGGCCATTCTGCAAATTGGCTGAACACCGCAATGCATGCTGCGTCCACCCATTTGCACTCGATTGAGTTATTCGCCATCAAATACGAGCCAGTGTTGACGAGGCGCACCGCGTCGTTGCCCCCGTTTGCTACGTCGTTGCTCGTACGCAGCCTGTTTCCTATCACGCGCACTCGCCCGTTGACACGCCGGATATTGATCGTGGACCCAGTCGTGTTCCTGATATCGTTGCCGATGATATCCAGGTCCACCTCATTATTCGGAGATTGCCCCGCGCCGAACACCATCACTCCCGTCGTCGCGTCGTGGGTCGTTCCGCCAACAGCGTCGATGTCGTTGCGGGCGATGAGTAGGTGTCCGGAGACATTCTCAGGATTTCCGGGGCTGGCTGGCATGGGGATCTCACCACGGGTATTGATCGCGATTCCCTCGGCGCCACCCGCGAACGGCACCACGCCTTCGATCCTATTCGCGGTGATCTCCGCGTCGCGTACGGCGTACACCAGGATCGCGTCGGCAGTCGGCCGAACGAAGCGCAGGCCGAGAATCGTCACACGCTGTCCTGGAGCGTCGACATAGAACGGGATCGTGCCCGCGTCGATAGTGGTCATATCGCCGTGCGCGTCCCGCACACCTGAGATGGTGACCGCCCTCGACACCATGACCTCTGCTGCTGCCGGATACCATCCCGAAGCGAGGATCGGAGCGACGGGTTTCGTTGGAGGTGTGCCGAAAGAGAAATAGCCTTTAAGGATGACGTTGCCACCGCGATCGACCGCAGCCTGCACCGCGGGTACATCGATGGCAGGGCGCCCGGTTCCCACGACTACGACGGCCTGCGCCGATGGATCGCGCCGGCCCCGACTCCAATAGGCGCTCGTCCCCACCGCACCCAAGATGAGCAGCACGCACGGGGCGGCCATCTTCGCCAGCCTCGCTCGGCGTGAAGACGCTAAACCTGACGCCGAGGCAGGTGCTGTGGCGGCTGCAACCGTGTCGAGCGTTGCCACGACCTCCGTACCGGAGCTGGGTCGCTCGGCCGGCGCTTTCGCCAGGCAGCGCATGACGAGCGCAGCCAGGGCAATTGGCACCGCGGGTGCTACCGCCCAAAGCGGCTGCGGCATCTCGTTTGTGTGCGCCGCCAAATACTCCTGACCGCTTGCCTTCCCCTTGAACGGGTGCCGGCCCGCCAGGAGTTCGTACGCCATGACACCCCACGCATACAAGTCAGCTCGGTGGTCGACCTGCGAGGACCCCGCGGCCTGCTCCGGCGACATGTAGGCAGGTGTCCCGACCAAGGTGCCGAGCTCCGTGAGCGTGCCGCTCGTACATCCGCTCGCCGCGCTCTTCGCGGCCTCGTCGATCTGCGAGGCGAGGAGTGCTTTGGCAATACCGAAGTCAGCGACCACTGCATGCTCGCGCGAGAGCAGGATGTTCTCCGGTTTGATGTCTCTGTGCACGACTCCCTGTTCGTGTGCGTAGCAAAGAGCGTCGGCCACCTCGCGCAGCACCCGGACCGCTTCGCTAAACGGGAGAGAACCAGTCCGGTTGAGTCGAACGCGTAAGGACTCGCCGTCGACATAAGGCATTACATAGTAGGGACGGCCCGCTAGGACGCGTGGTGCATCTACGCCGAAAACGCCCGAGTCGAGCAGCCCGAGGACATGCGGGTGTTGCAGCCGCGCGGTGAGGCGAATCTCCTCTACGAAGCGCTGGGCGCCAAGGCACGCGGTAAGCTCGGCCTGGAGCACTTTGACCGCGACCCACCGATTGTGTTTCGCATCGCGTACCAGGTAGACCGTGGCCATCCCGCCGCACCCAAGCGTCCGCTCGAACTCGTATGGAAGGCCGCGTTCGATGGGGACGTCAGAGATGCTGTCACCGCCAGGCTCACTGGCCTTGAACAACGGGGCCGCGAAGATCAGAGCAGGCGAGTCGAGAAAACTTGGCTTCTGAGCGCCGGCAAGTACGGCCTCGACTTCGGCCTGGAGGGTTGTTTCTCCATCGCATGCATCATCCAGGTAGGCCGTGCGTTCGATGGGCACCCGCTCCAGGGCCGCGTCAAGGAGCGCCGCCACGCGACCCCAACGCTCGGCTGGATCCTGAGACATTGCTCTCAGGCCTCGAGCGCGCGCTGAAGCCAACCCTTGGCCTTCACCCAGTCGCGCCGCACGGTGCGCGCGGTCACGCTCAGCGCTGTCGCAGTTTCTTCCTCGGTAAGTCCGCCGAAGAAGCGGCATTCGACCACCCGGACCAGTCGCTCGTCCAGGGCCGCCAACCGCGTGAGCGCTTCGTCAAGCTCCAGGAGCACCTCCGCGCGCTCATGCGCGGTCACGAACGTCTCGCTGGACTTTGCACCACTCTGCTGGGAATCCGCTGTAGTAGAGAGCGGCCCCCAGTGGTGTGCTTCCGCACGCTTCGCCACTAGGTGACGTCGCGCGTAGTCGATGAGCACTCGTCGCATCACGCGGCAGGCGACGGCGAAGAACTGAGCCCTGTCCCGCCACTGGGCGCCGTGCTGATCCGCGAGCCTGAGGTACGCCTCATGGACAAGGCCTGTGGTGTTCAGGGTGTGGCCGTCGCGCTCGCGTCGGAGCTGCCGGTGTGCAATCGCCCGTAGTTCGGCGTACACGAGTGGGATGAGGCGATTCCATATGGTCGGATCGTCGCTGCCCCGCAGCGCCAGGAGCTGATCGGTGATCTCGTGCTGCGCATCCATCGGCATGGCCATCCATCGCTCGCGCCGCAGCACGCGTGCATCAGCGGTGCACGCCCCATACGCCGCATGTCCGCTTTTTGGACCGCGCGCCGCGTTTAGTAATGGGAGCCGATCCGCGAGAGCGGCGGCGGAGCGGCGTCCCTCCTGAGGCAACATGCGACGGACCGCCAGGAACCGCAACTGCGGACGCCCGCTTCAACAATTCAAGCCTTGCCGGTCTGATGCCGGAAGGAGATCCAGTGCTACACACACATCTGAAGCAGTTGCTGATCGTGGGACTCGCGGGTGCGGCGTCGCTCCTGATTTCTAGCTGCGAATCGACGACGGCGCCCGCGCCACGCGGTGGCACGAACATATCGAGTGCTCCGCAGCTGGCAGCGGAAACAAGGGCGGCGGCGCAGGCCGTTGTGGTCGTCGGAACCGGCGACCCCACCATCGATGTCCCCGCAGTGCAGGCTGCCGTTGATGAGGGTGGCGACGTCATCCTGAAAGGTCATTTCTCCTTTCGTACGTCTCCCACCGTCGTTGTTCCACTTGTTGGCTATCCGCTAGCAACTGTTCTCGTGTCAAAGCCAGTCACGATCACTGGCGTCCGGGAGGAGAATGACGACGGCGAAATGACAACGATCGATGGCGGATCGATTCCGTTCTTCGTTAGGGCTCCGGGAGCGCGCGTCAGTATTGAGAGACTGCGCTTCGCCCGCCCTCTTTCGGACGCGGTCCTCGTTTATGCCGTGAGCGGTTTGGACATCCTCTCGTGCCGGATCGAAGGTCTAGAGCCGTTTCAACATGCCGCCCAGGGACTTGAAATCAATACGAGCGGGAATCCGCCGACGCCAACTCGGCCCGGGAAACCTGAGAATGTCTCCGGCACACTCCGCGTCGCGGATAACGGCATCGACGCTGGGGGGACGGCCGTCGACAACACCTTGGGCGTGGTCGTCTTCGCCGTGGGAACGCCTGGGACACCGGTGCAGTTGCAGATCTTCGGAAATACGATAACGAACTCTACCGAGCGGGCCATCAATCTTTACCAGGTTGGTGGGCAAGCATTCGTAGACCGGAACGTCGTAACCACGAGCGCGATTGCGGGCGCCGCCACGGGCATCGCCCCCGACGCGATTCACATCACCGGTTCCGGTTTGTACCGGGTCACACACAACTCGGTTCATTCCCGTTGGGCCAAGGGAGCGGGCATACGCGTGCATAGCCAATTCGCAGCATGGCCCATCGCGCATGCTGACGTCGAGAACAACGACGTATACATGGAAGCGCCCGCAGGAACTGTGTTCGGCGCCAACAGCGCCGCGATCGACATCTGGGGCAACGCTCAGGACAACTTAGTGAGACACAACAGAATCCGAGGACGTGCGCGAGCCGCGCTCGCGGTGAACGTGTTTAAAGGCGGTGTTCCCTCGAACAATTCATTCATCAACAATCGATTCCGCGGCTTCGAGCCGTCGCTGGCCGACGTATTTGTGGGTCGCGGCGCAACGGGAACCCGCATTGTCGGGCGGGGAACGGTCGACGATCAGGGAACCGGAACGATCATCGTGTCTCGGTAATCATGTCCTCGAGTTGTTTGCAAGCCGTCCTCGGAGCTCCTAGGTTCGTCTCTCAAACTCCGTTCACTCAGTGGGGAGGAAAAGCAATGAGGCACCGTGAACGCAATTGCAGCTTCGTGGCCGCGCTCGCCGCCTGCGGCGGCGTACTCCTCCTTGCGGCCGCGTGCGGCGAAAACCCGTCCGCGCCGAAACTGTCCGCGCCCGAACCTTCGTTCGCGCTCTCGAGCGGAGCAACTGCCTACGCGACGGGCCTGACCAGCCCGCGCAACCTCAAGTTCGGTCCCGACGGCATCCTCTACGTGGCCGAAGGCGGGCTGGGCGGGAACATGCACCCGACCGGTTTTGACGCCCACGGCCATGCGTGCCCGCCGGTCAACAATATGTTCACGGTACCAGGGCCGTACGGTTCGGGCTATACCGGAAAAGTCTCCCGCGTGTGGCCGAACGGCCACGTCGAGACCATCGCTATTCATCTGCCGAGCTCCCATGACGGCACGAACTACGTCCTCGGCGTCACCGACGTAGCCTTCCTCCCTTGGCAGGGCGACGATCACACCGACAAGGAGGACGCCAATCAAGGCGGCCGAGACAAGAAACCGTTCCTCGTCCGAGGGCAGGCGCTGTACGCGCTCATCGAGGGCGGCGGCTGCTCGCGCGGTCTGCCGAGCTCGCCCGCCGGCGTCATCCGCATTAACCGCGATGGCTCGTTCCAGTACGTCGCCGACATCAGCGCCTGGATCCGCACGCATCCGAATGCGGTGCCCCAGGCGCCCGGCCCGAACGGAGACGAGGAGCCGGATGGCGTGCCCCACATGATGATTACAGTGGGTCGCTCACTCTACGTGGTCGAGACCAATCACAACTACCTCCTGAAGGTGAATCCGCGTACCGGCGCCATTCGTGCGCTGACCGACTTCTCGGCGCTCGCCGGTAAAGACGTGAACCCGATCGTCATCGAGCATCACGGGAGCGACTTCTACGTCGGCGACTTCGGCACGAACGGTGGCCCTGCGCGGCTGTGGAAGGCGAGCGCGGTGGACGGACGACCGGGCACATTCTCGATCTTCGACCCCGCGTTCAACCCCATTGTGGGCCTAGCGTTCGCGGGCAACACGCTCCTGGCGCTCGAAACGTTCCCAATCGACAACCCCTTCGCGCCCAACACTTCGCGCGCGGTGCGGCGCAATGCTGACGGGTCGCACACCGTGGTGGCGGACGGTATGAACTTCGCCATCGGCCTGACCAAGGGGCCGGACGGCGCGTTCTACACGTCGACGACTGCATACGGTCTCGAGAACGATCCCAACGTGCCCGACCTAAGCATGGCGGCGGGTATCGGCAAGATCGTCCGGTTCAGCCCGTGAGCCACAACGGAGCCGCTACACTCATCTCTCCGCATGATCAGGGAACCGGAACGATCCTCGGATTTCGGCAATGATGTTCTCGAGTCCTTTGCGGGGCGGAAGAATAAAAGTGTACGTTCGCCTGCGTCTGATGTCTGCTGTCCTTACGCCTCTCCTTCTTACGGCGTGTCACCGTGGCGATTCAACCGCTCCAAATCCTCTGGTATGGTCTAGCGTTCCGAGCGGGACAACGCAGAGCTTGTTCAGCATCTGGGGTACATCCGCGTCTGACGTGTGGGCGGTGGGCTACGGTGGGACGATCGTGCATTACGACGGCACGAACTGGTCGAGCGTCCCGAGCGGAACGACACAGTTCCTCCGTTGCGTCTGGGGCAGCTCCATGTCTGACGTGTGGGCTGTGGGCGACATGGGTACGATCCTGCATTATGACGGCGCGAGCTGGTCGAGCGTGTCGACCGGGACGACCAATCTCCTTGCCGGAGTCTGGGGCACCTCTGCGTCTGACGTGTGGGTTGTGGGTGCGGGCAGCAATAGCAATGGGGCGAACCTCCATTACGACGGCACCAACTGGTCGAGCGCAGCGCAACTTCTCACCCTTATCGACGTCTGGGGAAGCTCCAAGTCGGACGTGTGGGAGGTGGGCATCGGTGGAGGATTCTTCCATTACGACGGAACGAGCTGGTCATTTGTCTCCACCGGGACAACTCAGCCCGCGGGAGGCCTGTGGGGCAAGTCCGCGTCCGACGTATGGGCCGTGACTGGGATGGGCGATGGGACGCTCCTCCATTACAACGGCACGAGTTGGTCGAGCGTCTTTGGCGGAACAACCCAGGCGTTCCGCGGTGTCTGGGGCACGTCCGCGTCCGACGTGTGGGCGGTGGGGGGCAATGGGACTATCGTCCATTACGACGGAGCAAGCTGGTCGAGCGTCTGGAGCGGTACAGCGCAGGCCTTGCTCGGCGTGTGGGGCAGCTAAGCGTCCAACGTGTGGGCTGTGGGCGGCAATGGAGCGATCGTCCACCTCGCAGCCCGATCACCGTGATGTGATCGTTTAGGACACATCCGTCCCGACCTCACGCCCATCAAGCGTGAGGTGACGCAGCAGGAGCGGCAGCTCCGTGAGAATCTCCACGGCGCTCCTCCTCCAAGAAGGAGGAGGGTGGATCAATCGGTCCTGATCCTACCGGTTGATAGAAGCTGATAGAACGTAACGTGGTGGTGGCGAGCGTGGCGTTGCCCAGCCATTTTCTGATGGATGACAACGCTTCACGAGCGACTGACGGTCGCGCTCGACGGACGCTATGCGATCCAACAGCAACTCGGCGAAGGCGGCATGGCGATCGTATACCTTGCCCGCGATCTACGCCACGACCGCAGCGTTGCATTGAAGGCGCTCCGCCCCGAGATCTCAGCGGAGATAGGTGAGGATCGCTTCCTCAGGGAAATCAGGCTCGCCGCAGGATTGAATCACCCCCACATCCTACCTGTCCACGACTCCGGCAACGCAGGGGGCGTGCTCTTCTACGTGATGCCGAATATGGAGGGGGCAGCACTCAGGGACCGCCTGGAGCGCGAACGACAGCTTCCACTGGAGGAGGCTCTCAGGCTGACTCGTGAAGTCGCGTCGGCTCTTGATTACGCCCACCGCCACAATGTCGTGCATCGAGATATCAAGCCGGAGAATATCCTGCTGCATGAAGGGGCAGCGATGGTAGCCGACTTCGGGATCGGCAAGGCTGTGACAGGTGGACGCACGATCACACGCACAGGGATGTCTGTCGGTACTCCGGCGTATATGAGCCCCGAACAGGCGTCGGGCGAGAGCGATGTTAACGGGCGGAGTGATCTTTATAGCCTTGGTTGCGTGCTTTACGAGATGCTCACCGGCGAAGCTCTATTCACCGGCCCCAACGCACAGGCAATTCTTGTAAAGCGGTTCATGGCTCCGATCCCTAAAGTGCAGGCCGCGCGCGACGTGCCATCGGAAGTCGATGACGTTCTCGGCAAACTCCTAAGCCGAAGCCCTGTGGACCGTCTAGCATCCGGCCAGCAACTGATCGAAGCGCTCGACCGAATTGGGCGTCCCAGGCAGATGTCTCCGGGCAAGACAGAGCCTGACCGCAAGCTCCGACCCCAGAAATCAATCGCTGTCCTTCCCCTGACGAATCTCAGCGCGGATCCGGAAAACGAATACTTCAGCGACGGGATGACGGAGGAGATCATCAACGCGCTGGCAAAAGTGCCGAGCCTTCAAGTAGGATCTCGAAGTTCCTCTTTCGCGTTCAAGGGGAAGAGCATCGATGTTCGCGAAGTCGGCGAAAAGCTCGGCGTCACCACCGTACTCGAGGGAAGCGTCAGAAAGGTCGGGAGCCGAATACGGATCGCGGCACAGTTGGTCAATGTCGAGAACGGCTATCAGCTTTGGTCTGAGACCTACGATCGGCAACTTGAGGATGTTTTCGCCATTCAAGACGAGATTTCCCGGGCGATTGTCGATGCGTTGAAGCTCCGGCTCGTAGACTCCTCCGAACAGCTGGTCGTACCGGCAAAGAATCTCGAAGCGTATAACCTTTATTTGAAGGGGCGTTTTTTCTTCAACAAGTTTACTGAACCGGGTTTGCGAAAGAGTCTGGATTTCTATCAGCACGTACTCCTTCAAGATCCAGGGTTTGCCAGAGCCTATGCAGGGATAGCGGACTGCTGGTGTCAGTTGGCTGACGACTGGATGGCGCCGGAGGAAGCGTATCCTCGGGCGAAGGCGGCATCGAAGAGAGCTCTGGAGTACGATCCAGAACTCGCCGAGGCAATGACATCGCTCGGCAAGGTGCTCTGCTGGTATGAGTGGGACTTTAGCGCCGCCGAGGAGCAGTTGAGGAAAGCCGTATCGCTCAATCCGAATGATGCGGAAGCCGCATGGTCTTTCGGAAGCGCTCTGCCAACAGTCGGAAAACTCGGAGAGGCGATCAGCGAGATGAGGCGTGCGGTGGCGCTCGATCCAATTTTCCCAAAATCGAGTCGCTGGCTGAGTCGCTTTCTCCTTTACGCTGGCGACTATGCCGGAGCCATCGCGCAGGCCGAAAAGACACTCGAGTTGGACAGCGATTACTTCCAGTCGTACCTCGACGCCGGATCAGCCACCCTTGCGCAAGGAGATCCCGAGAAGGCGCTGGAGTGGTACCGCAGAGGGCAAAGACTAGAGACCAGTGTTCGGTCCTATGACGCTTTGATCGTCCGGGCGCTGGCGGCTCTCAATCGCCGGGAGGAGGCCGAGGAGATTCTTAGCCGCTTGGATGAAGACGCGCGCAAACACTACATGCGCGAAGAGATCCTGGCGATGGGCTACGCCGCGATGGGTAATCTCGATCGAGCCTTCGCCTGCCTCGACCGCGCAATCCAAGCTCGGTCAGCCGGGGTGATCTATCTCAAGCTTGATCCGGGCTACGCGCCACTTCGCGGAGACCCGCGCTTCGACACCGCTTTGCAGCGAATCGGTCTCAGCTAACGCTACGTCGGATCCGCCCCATCAAAAAGCACTGTCAGACCTGAACAATTTGTGTACGGCTGGTCTCAGCTTAGCCGCCAAGGGCGGATTCTGTTCTTGTTCGAACACACCCCGCTGATCGTGGATCGAGACTTCCGGTCCTGCTCGAGTAGCAGGACGTTCCTGTGCATCCGCTCAAAACCCGTCACGCCTATCGGGCGTGAGGTTAACCGGTTAGAGCTCTCGACCGACAGCTCGTGCTCCGAGAGCAGGAGGCGGCGCGCGGTCCACTCCTTGATGAGCGAGCAGGGGTGTCTGCCCAGAACGATCCAGTTCTAGATTTTGCAGAGAGGTCGTCGGATTAACTGCGGATCTTGAACCGGGTTCAGAGTACAATCGTAGTGCAACCGCCTCCGGCGCGCATGTATTGCCCGGGCGTGTCGAGGTCCTGATAGACCTCGACGGCGACCACTTCGCCCCCGGTCACAAAATGGTTGATGTCCCCCGACCCCTTGTAAATCACCTTCGCTTTGCTGACAGTCGTCGCCTCCACACCTGCTTGATCAGCTGTCTGCCGCACTTCGGAAACCAGATAAAGGCAGCGCGTCGAGCGAATTCTAATAGGCGACGTTACCTGCCACGGTTCGTAGGATGACGTAGAGGCGAAAGAGAGCGCAGGCTGGCATCACCTCTTGGTCTCAGTATCAGTAGGAGAGCGGATTGGAACCCATTCAGTTATTCGCGGGGTCGCCTACGTCGTATTACGTACTGCGCTCCGTCTCCTCGCATGACATTCTTAGACAGGAAGTCAGCACTGCTCAGGCGGGCTGGCCTCGATCACTCAGTTCGGGAGCGTGAAATGACTCGTACCCAGATGCTCAGACATTTCGCAGTTGCGCTGTTCTTGGCATCCATAAGCGCCGTGTATCCAGGCTTCAGCCTAGCTCAAGAAACGCCTCTATCGACTCCGATGGATGTCGCCATTGCGAGGGCTCAAGCCGCACGCGCGACGTCAGCGCGAACTTACTCGTCGATCGTTGATTTAAGGCAAACGGGCGATGACCCGTGGGCATTCCAATGGCGTGTTGAGTTCGCCGAGCCCGGCAAATTTCACGTCCGGCAAGCTGCTGCCGGGCAGTACGATGAGTGGATAACGATCGGCCAGGACAACTATCGATCGTTCGGCATAGGATGGATGAAGCGGACCAACGACGAACCTGGCCTCAATAAATTCTTCGCCGTCGACAAATTCCTGCACCTGCTTGCGACGGCAGAACCGATCTCCGCCAGTGAATCCGTCTCCCCGCAAGGGCGCAGCCTCATGCTTGACTACCGCGTCGCTCTTGATCCCGATTTCACCTTGCTTTCAAAAGGAGCCACAGGTCCGGGCGCCGCAAGGATCTGGATCGATGAGCAGACTCACGAGGTCGTTAAGGGAGAAGTTGTAGTCGATGGCAGCGCGGACGGAAAGCATTTCAAGGTCACGCTAGAACAATCCTTTACCGGCTATGGCGTTCCAATCCAGATCGACGCCCCGCAGACACAACCTGCCGTAGCTCAGAAGATCCCCGACCCAATTAAGCCACAGGAGGGTGAACCCCTCCACCGCTACGTGTTCTGTCAATACGGCGCCGGACTGTCGGTGGTAAGCACTGCCCGGCTGCCTGGACACGGAATTAGGTATAGACCTGCGGCCACCTCCAGTGGGGAGAAAAAGATCTCCCTTATCGACGGCTACAGTCTCATGGTCGGACAAGGCGAGCCAAGCTACTTCGCCAACATGAAGGTCGAGAAGTCGGATCCGGCACAGTATGTCAGCGACAAGGACGCGGCAATCAGGAACTTTGAGTTTGCAAAGCCAGACGCGATAAAAGCCGTTTGGGAACACATGCCTTATAACGGCTTCGATGTGTACGGCTTCGATGATCCAACGATGGCGGGCAACGGTCCGAACGGGATGTATGTGCTTTTTCATGATCCCACCCAGACAATTGTGACAGTCTACTTTCTGGGCCAGAAACCCGAGTATAGGAAATTCAAGACAATCGAGGAACACGACGCACTTAGAGACTTATTGCTTGCGCAGCTCACGACATGCGCGAACAGTCCCGCGCCCGCGAACAGACCGCCGTCCATTGAAGTCGCCCGGGATTATCCGCCCTTCAGGACTCCGCACGATTTCGACGTCTTCGTAAACAAATACTATTTGCAACCTCAGCCCGACCGCATCGCTTCGGCGATTGGAAGCCTGTCATCGAGTGGTGTCTTGCAAATTCCGGAGGCGGTAGAGTCGATCACAGCGTTTTTCAGCGAGGTGTTTGCTATGAACCCCAATCGGGTCGCTGAGTGGCAACAGGCAATCGACAAACAGCCTCCGGTGACCACACTCGCACTTGCCCGGGCGTTGTCATGGAGCAGAACAGGGGGGTGCTGCAACTCAAGGAACGCTCGCCGGAGATGAACAACCGCTACTGGGGTGCGTTCTTCGCGAGCGGAAATGCATTGTACATAAAAAAACTCCTCGACTTGGTGCCGTTCGCTGAGGAACGGAACGATTTCAATTTCTGGGCGACCGGCGCAAGCGCTAAATGGTCGCTAGCAAGCGCCGCGCGACAGCACGTACACGTTCATGTGATTCTCGAGGAAGAGAAGAATAGGGCCGACAAGCGCACCCAAGAACTGATTCACGAGCTCCTCACACGCGATCCGGCGCGGATCGGAAAGGAGATGGCCGATACCTATGCCAAGCAGAAAGCCGCCGGGAAGTGGAAATGAGACCCACACCCTGCGGGGATTCGTTGGAGCGAGGCACAGCTACGCAGGCGAAAGATCTGAATGCTTCTTGATATCAATCACCGGAGGACTTTATGTGTGAAAAGTCAAGGATCGCAAGGCTGTCCGCTTTATGGTTGCTGCTGGTCATGGCAACCCGCTTGGAAGCACGCGCGCAAACAATAGCGTCCGAGGCTCGCGCTCACTCACCGGTCCATGAAGGCGGTGGGCCAACGTCGGCCGAGGCCACACCGGGCTTTTTTATAGGCGGCTTCCACTATGGCGTACCTCTAAAATGGTCGACCGTGCTCGCCGCTTCGTACCCACTTGGTAGCGACTTGAGCAGAGCGTTCGTCGGAGCGGAGCCTGGAATCGGAGGCTGGCGAGCAAGCGTCGGATACCTGAGGATCATATCGAATCTGGGTAGTGGATATAGCGCGCGCGCCTCGCTCCTCCGAACGAACAACCGGGCATGGCGGGCCGCTCCGCAGTCGACCTTTGCAGGGGCAGAGTTTCAGTTCATGCCACTCTTTGTGCTCGGAGCTCGCGTCGGAGCCTTTCTCCGGATTGGAGGACAAGGACAGCGTGGACTGTTGACGGCTGACGCAAGCCTGATGCTCTAGCAGTCTCGTCGTCCATCCCTCACGCCCTTAGGCCGTGAGGTTTGGGACCTCCTGATCCGTAATCAACAACATACATTAAACAATCACGGGACCGACGGCTCAAGACGTGTTATTGATCCTGCTCGCAAATCAGTTTTTCTGGGGACTTGACAGATGACGCCTCATAGGAGGCAGCTTGGTGCGAACACGAAACAGGCCAGAAGTTGCTCTGAGCCTGCGTTGCACGCACATACTGCTCAGCGTCTCGCGCATTCGAGAGCGCTTTGCGCACTTGGGGGACCAGTTTGCGCATCTGAATAAACGCTGCACTGGACACCTCTCACCTCGCCATATCTTATCGTAGCCGAAGAGCGCCAGCGATTGGGTCGATAGCTAGCGCAGAAACGAAATAAAAACGCGCCCTCTCGAGCGCGTTTTCAATTCACAGTACCGCCGCGCTAAATAATGGTCGTTCCCTGTGTCGCCCACACCTGCCAGCGACCGTCGCGCTTGATGTAGGCATCCGTGAAGCGTACACGGCGATCAAACGCCTTGCCTTGCGCGTCGCGACCCACCTCGTGGTTGATGCCGGTCACAATGGCGGTGTTCCCTTCGACCCTAACGTTCAGATCGGAAAGATCGAGAGACTGGATGTCAGTCTTGTCCGTCCCCGCGTCGGCGACTGCCTGTCCCTTGGTCATGATCCCGCCGGTGCGACTGCTGATGTCGCTCACATCGAACGCATAGTTCCGTTCGAACCACCCGCGATTGTGCGTGAGCGCAGCGTCGTTCCATTCGCGCTCCATATAGGCCAGCACGCCCGCATCGTCGAGAGGGCTGCCCGCGTTCGCCACTGCCTGCCAACGCCCATTTCGTTTCTCGAGGAAATGTACGCTGCGGCTATTAAAAGTCTGATCCTTTCCGTCGACGCGCGCCGTGACGGTTGTACGATGGGTTATAGTCGCCGTGTTTGGGGTGCAGGAGTAACTGTATGACCCGTACTCCACTCGTGGAGCATCAGCGGGGTTGGAGCGATTCTGTTCCGCAGCGCGCGCCGAGGCGTCGATCGCCGCTGTTTTCCCCTGCGTTCCCGTCGCTGTGAATCCCTGGTAATCGTCAGCGAAGAACGTTGCCATCGCCGCCTTGTCGCCGCGATTGGTCGCGTCGCCCCACGCGTGGTCGAAAGTTTCGAGCGCTTTCTTTTCCGCATCGGCGCACTGACCGAAAGCGGGCGCCGCGGCAAAAACAATCGCAGCCGCTGCAATAAGTCCTTTCATACTGCCTCTTTGAATCGGGTAGGCCTACAAACCAACCCTAAGCAATAGCAGCAATCAGCACCCGATGATAGACGCGGGCCGACACGTTGGTGGGAGCGTCTCCCAGAGGGGGTTGCCGCCCTCAAGACGGCCGTTCCCGAGCTGTGACCGGAAACTGCGAATGGACACCCAACGGACACCATCGCGCACGATAGGCCGCCCCACGGGGACCGTTTGACTCGGTCTACGACGCCAGCGAAGGAAACGCTCCAATACGCCCCATACCTACGTGGCGCGATACAGGTCCGTGCTGAGATACCGAAGGCCCGAATCAACCAAAATCGTCACCACCGTCTTTCCCTCTCCCAGCCGCTTTGCGACCTGAAGCGCGGCGACGACATTCGCGCCCGAAGACGTGCCCGTGAAAATTCCTTCCTTACGGGCGAGGCGGCGGGCCATCTCTTTCGCGTCGCTCGTCGTCACGGTGATGATCTCGTCCACCTGATCGGGCTCCCAGAGCGGCGGGATGAACCCGATGCCGATTCCCTCGATCTGATGAGACCCGCTCGGCTTCCCCGAAAGCACCGCCGACTCAGCGGGCTCGACGGCGGTCACGTGAAGCTTTGTGTGTTTCCTGATCGCTGTCGCCGATCCGTGAATCGAGTGCGCCGTGCCGACGGCGTGGACGAACGCGTCCACCTTTCCACCCGTCTGGCTCCAGATCTCTTCGCCCATAGGATAGTAGCCCTCGATCGCGTCACGGTTGTTGAGCTGGTCGGACCACCAGTGACCGGGGCGCCGACTGATTAGCCGCGACGTCTCGATCATATCCTTGATGAGCTTCTCGTTGATCTTCTTGTTGTCGCTCTCCACCAGCGTGATGTTGCCCCCAAGCGCAGCGATCGTACGCAGCTTCTCCTCGGCAAATGCGTCGGAGGAGACGATCTCGAGCTTGTAGCCAAGGGCGGCACAGGCGAGAGCCAGCGAGACGCCCGTTGTACCGGCGGTGTACTCGACGACTGTCCCGCCGGGTTTGAGGTGTCCTTTCCGCGCGGCTCCCTCAATGGCTGCCTTCGCCATTCGGTCCTTCATGCTGCCGGTGGGATTGGCCCACTCGATTTTGGCGACGACGCGCGCCGAGCCCGGGGGAACGACGCCGCGCAACTCGACGAGAGGCGTGTTGCCGATGGCGCCGAGTATGTTGGAGTCAATCTTCATTGCGATGCGCCGGGGCGGAGCGTGGAGAAGAGTTGATCGAGCGGATTAAGGTAGCCGGGTCGAGGCGACGATGCACCGCAACGAAATTTTCCGACTTCTTCTTCCCATCGCGGCGTGCATCATTCCCGCCTGTGAGAGCGTAGCGACGGCAAAACAACCGTAAGCGCCTAAACGCTTGCAGGGCAATGATCATCGAGCGTGAGGTCAGTCGGTCTCTTGATCCAAGAGCAGGGGAGTCGAAGCAGACTCTGTGACCGCCGTAAGAGGCCGCGGCGCGGGCACGCGGAACGTCAAGACCCAGGCTTACAGTTAACTTCGGGCCGATCGGGTTGGGGGGCTTGCCGCCACGCTGATCGATTAGGATGTCATGGGGTCAGCTCCGCACATACCACCTACGATCTGCCATGCGCCGTTCGTCTTGATCCATGTATGGGTGAACCGCCGAGTTTTTCCGGCACCCTCGATCCGACCGTCGGGGTGTTCGTAAATGAGCGGGGTTCGGTAGTACACGATCACGGCTCCTCCGGTGCTGGTGGCGCCTTCGCGGCTGAGCGCGTAGCTAAAACGAATCTTGTCGTCTCTGATCTTTCGGACCCAATCGCCGATGTTCGCCTTGGTCGATGTGTGCTCCGTGGAGCAGGGCCATCCTCGAAAGTTGTCATTCCAAAGTGTCAGGTAATTCGCGACATCACCCGCTTTGACGTAGCGCCAATATTCCTCCTCGCGCGCCCAGACTTCGTCTAAGGGCCCCGGCGACGGCGTTGAGGATTGCGAGCTCACCTGTCTCGAGGCCCAACCGGTGCTTGGGGTTAAATCCCAAAACATCCTCAGAGACGGGATGTATGTCGCCATTTTTCCGCTTGACCGAACGGGAGCGAATACCTGGAACCGCCAGTTGAGGACATCGGCCACGTATAGTCTCCGATCGGGACCCAAAGCCAGGAAATGTGCCCACGCGAATTGCCCGGGTGCGTGGCCAGGCTCGCCGAGCGCTCCGAGAATTTTACCGTTCTGATCCAGTTCGATTATCCGGTCAAAGCCACCATCTGCCATCCAGATGTGCTGGTCGGGCGTGATGAAAAGGCCGTACGGATAGCCGATTCCTGTCCATTCCTTCAGGAAATTGCCGGCTGAATCGAAGATCTGGATTCGCTTGTTCTCCCGATCTCCAACGTAAACGCGGTCCTGTTTATCAACGACAACGGAATGTGGTAAGTCGAATTCTCCCGGTGCGGAGCCGAACTTCCCCCAGGCTTTGATGAATTTTCCGTCGCGATCAAACTTCACAATCCGCGCGTTGCCGTAGCCGTCGGCCACATAGATGTCCCCGTTTTTCGCGAATGCGACGTCTGCGGGCTTGTTGAATAACCAGTTGGCTTCCGCGCCAGTGTCCTTCCGACCCAGTACCAGAAGAACCTGGCCACGAGGACTCAACTTGAGAACCAAGTGATTTCCGTCGTCCGTTGTCCAAATGTTGTCCTGGGAGTCAATGCGCAAACCGTGAGGGTGATCGAAGAGTCCCTCACCGATGGTGCGAAGATATTTTCCGTGCTCGTCAAATTCCGCTAACATCGGCTTGACGCGCTGAAAAAGGAAAACGTGTCCTCTTGAATTCAGAGCGACGCCGGAGGCCTCACCCGAACCCATTCCCAGAGGAGACTGGAAGGCATTAGGGATGACCTCATACGGTAGCTCGGGTACAGGCTGAAAGACGGACGGTGGTGCCGGTTGCTGAGCGAGGATTGACCGTGCGAAGGCACTGGCAAGAATGACCCAGCATAAGGCCAAAGCGGCGAACTTCCGGGCCCACCTTTTTTTATAGCAGGCGTTCACGGCACCTCCAGAATCCCGATCAGGGGTGGCTCTAACGTAGGTACGTAGGCAGCTGCCGCAAGATGCGTTTCTTACTGCGCGGGACCAGAATACTAGAAGGCCCAGCCAAGGTCTATTTTGAAGCCAAGGTTCTTCACATAGTATTCAGTAGCCTTGCCGACATGGCCGACTGTATATCCGGAACAGCAGCGGGAAAGTCGGAATACACTTGAGCTCCTTGATCCACCGTAACTAAAACCGCTCGGATGATGCAGTGCGATGCATCTGCACGCCAGGAGCCGGACCGCCGACCCGGATTGCAAGTCCGGCGCGAGGTGACGGTGTAGCCAGGCCGCCATGGGACCATTGAACACGGACAGTCATGACCACCACTAAGACGAAGCCGCGGGTGACATCGCTCGCTCCCCAGTTCCTAGTCGACGACCTGGCCCGCTCGATCGCCTACTACCGGAAGCTCGGTTTCACATTCGGCGAGCCATGGGACGGGTTTTATGCGATCGGTCAGCTGGACGGGCTGGAGCTCCACCTGAAGGAAGCGCCCAAGTGCGACGAAGAGCGACGACGACGGCTTGCGAATGAGCATCTCGACGCAGCGGCGGGTGTCGACGGCATCGAGGCGTTCTATGCCCAGTGCACAGCGAACGGCGCGATGATCCTCAAGCCGCTTACGGCGACGGCGTGGGGCACAAAGGACTTCTACATCGAGGATCCAGACGGCTATATCATCTGCTTCGGTGGTCGCCCGGCGGAAGACTGAGCGGGTTAACTAGGAGAAGATGATTCTGTTGATCGCGTTCTTCGACTTGCGCGTCGGGGAGAGCGGGTGCGGAGTCGCCCACTGGACCCCACGAATGGACACCATTCACCTTGCGATATCTTATCGAATCCGAAGGGCGTTGCGGAATGGAGCCCTGCGCATCTGGCAGGAACCCTTGCGAAGGCATCGCAGATAACGCCTCTGGCATGCAGTCCAAGTAGTCCACATAATTGGCGTTACCCAACTACGCTTCTTGATTTTCAGAGGAATCCCCGATGGCATTTGTGCAAGCGGACGATGGCGTCAGGATTTCGTACAGCGCGAGAGGTGAAGGCCCGCTGACGATTTTGTTCATGCACGGGTGGGCCGGCTCGGGCCGTTATTTCGACCAGACGCTCACGCATCTGGACCTCAAGGGGATCCGTGCGGTGACGATGGATATGCGGGGGCACGGTGACTCGGGCAAGCCCGACAGCGGCTATACCGACGAGCAATTTGCGAGAGATGCAGTCGCCGTCGCTGACGCCGTACGGGGGGACGAGATTGTCGTGGTTGGCTTCAGTATGAGTGGCCGGTTTGCCCAGTACTTGGCAGTGGTGGCACCGAAGCGCGTTCGCGGCCAGGTGCTTGTGGCAGGCTGCCCTGCATCGCCAATCCCGTTAACGGAAGAGACACGCCGCGACTGGGTAGCCCGGGCAGGCGATGCCGAGCGGCTAAAAGCAGTCACCGCGATGTTTTTGACTAAACCGGTCGAGCCAGCTGTCCTCGACAGGTTTGGGGCGGACGCCGCTAAAGCAGTGCCGGTTGCTTTAGATGAGACGCTCAGAATCCTTATGCAGGACTCGTTTGCCGATAAGCTCGGATCCACGAGTGTGCCGACGCTTGTTGTCGGGGGCATTCACGACCCGATCTTCGCACCAGATGCGTTGCGCGGGTGGGTTGGATCCATGCCTCGTGCGCGTCTCGCGCTCTTGGACAGCAACCATGAAATCCCGATCGAACAGCCACGCGAGCTTGCTGCCGTGCTGGAGGCGTTCATCGGCGGCCTCGGATAAATTCGGCGGCCGACCTTCTCCTATCTGGGAGCTGGAAGAGCCGTTGATACTGATGACGATCTCCCCTCCGCCAGACCAACTAACGATGCGGACTACGCTGTCGAATCGGGACGAGCGACCGGCGACAGGCGCTCGCCAGGCCAACCGATAGCAGAGTCGACAGCAGGCGGTTTTTTCCGCCTGAAGCAAAAACCCGCCAGCGGCCAAACGCGGCGGGGCAATAGCCTGAGAGTCATGGGCCTGGGTAGAGTTGAACTACCGACCTCACGCTTGTCAGGCGACCGAAGGGGAGTAAGAAGTCCGGCAAGAAATCGTTAAATCGGTGACGGACAGCGTGATCTGCCGTTGTTCACCCTTCGCGATGCCGGATAATGTCGGGGTCAACCGACAGCTGAATCGACAGCAGAAGAACAGTCCCGAGGTCAGTTCGAGCCCCCTTAATACTCATCGTTGTTTCGGAGCGTCAGCGGCGTTGACGTACTCAAGGCCCCAAGGCCCCTGTCCGTGAAGCTGGATAATCGTTCTGTCCTTGGCCCAAGCAAAGTGATGAACGCCTTCGGGGATCATTCCGAATGTCCCCGAATGGAGCGCGATCCCGCCCTTGGTAGCAAACTTGTCTCCCATGCCGACATTTAGTGTACCGCTTATCACGGTGACATGCTCATCCGCGTGATGGAAGTGCGGCGGAATCCTGTACCCTGGCGGCATCATAAGGCGCATTGTGAACGCACCCGATTTCGTCGGATCGCCATCGAGCACTGCGAGCTTCGCTCCCGCTGGGAGAATAGATGGTGCGGGGCCCCACTTGAGCGAATTGGGCGACGATACACTGGGAGACCTTCCGGTTTGGGCGGCGGCGACCCCAGCGCAGCAGAATGCTGCGACAGCAAGTGCGTACTTGCGCATAATACCTCTCGGAGGATGGTTGATTGGACGAAGCTGCGGTTGGCCTGCATTGACATCAAGATCATTCACAAAAACATCGTGCTCCCTGCCTACCACCACGCTCTGATACATCAAGCGTCGCATGTCAGCGTCGCGAGTGCCTCCACCCACTCAGCTTCGTCGCGCGCCTTTCGTGCTCGGAAGTTGATTCCCAAGGTGCCGAACTGCGCGGCGCTCGACGACTGTGGCGCGCCAGCGTAGATGTCGCCGCGCCAGGCGATCGCGAAATCGACGAACCCGGCGGCGATGACCGTTGCCTGAAGCTCTGCATCCAGCAGAGCGCCGGCGATTCAGGCCTTCCAGAGATTGATGTCTCGTTTGCCATTGTCCGGGACTGCTTTCTGCACAAGGATGTCGCCGATCTGAAGGCGACCGCCGGGCTTGAGCACGCGTGCCATTTCCTGTAGTCCCGCAAGCTTATCCGGAAAAAGGTTGAGGACGCCGTTTGAGATAACGACGTCGGCCCAGCTGTCGGCGACGGGAAGCGATTCGGCGAGCCCCTGCCGAAACTCTACATTGTGCACTTGCACTTCCCTAGCGCCTTCGCGCGCCTTAACAACCATCGCTGGCGTCATGTCTATACCAATAACGCTGCCAGTCGCCCCGACCATCTCTGCGGCGATGATGCTGTCGATGCCAGCGCCGCAGCCAACGTCAACGACATGCTCACCGGCCATTAAGCGGCCAAGACTGAACGGGTTGCCCGTCCCCGCAAACGAAGCGATCGTCGCTTCCGGCACAGCATCGAGCCATTCGTCATCGTACGCGAGGATCGCGGCAAGTCGCCGGCCCGTGTGAAAGTGAAAGCCTCGCTCGGGCTCCGCGGCAACAAGAGTGTATTCCTCTTGAATCGCGCGTCTTAGGCCGTCTACATCGAGTCCTTCAATGGCCCGACTTACACCGGGCAAGGACGCGTCAACTTTGGCGGTCATGGAGATCCTCTTGAATAAGGTTGATCAACCTAGTGCGGCAATCTTGGACGGAGATACCCGTACGTCCACGTTCCCAGAAGCGCCGTCACCGCTGCCATCAAGTACACCGTGACGCCGCTACCGGCGAGCGCGAACAGCGGACCGGGGCACCCTCCGCTGAGCGCCCATCCGATTCCGAAAACCGAACCGCCGATCCAGTAGCGATGTCCTTTGCCCAGGACCTTGGGCGGAAGCGTGATAGGCTCTCCGGTGCGCGAACGAACTTTCAGGCGTTTCAACACCTGTAAAGAGACAAACGCTGTGAAGAATGCGGAACCGAGCACGCCGTACATATGGAATGACTCGAAGTGAAACATCTCCTGAATGCGATACCAGGAGACCACCTCTGATTTCACGAGAATGATCCCAAACAGCGTGCCCATCACAGCATAAAGAACCAGGCTGCTTACTCGCTGCTGCTGCGCGTCGCCTCGACGAGGTGTCGTGGGTGAGATCTGGTGCGAGTGCGGACGGACAGCCGTTGTCATGCTCGCTTTCCTCAGAAGACCAGTGGCATCAGCACAAACGTCGCGAGCAGGCCACCGGCAAAAATCGCGACCATTGCTATGAGCGACGGCAGCTGGAGCGATGCGAGACCTGTGATGCCGTGTCCGGATGTGCACCCGCCACCATAGGAAGCGCCGAACCCTACGAGGAAACCGCCGAGCAGCACGCACACCGCGCCGCGCAATGTCGCGAGCGCCTTCCAACTGAACACCGACGCGGGTGCGAGCCCGGTGACCTGACCTCCAATGCCCAACCCAGCGATTGCGTCGCGGGTGTGCGCCGAGATCGCTGGCGACGTGACGCCAAGTAGCTTGGCCGCGATGACGCCACCGAGGAAGATTCCGGCAACGAAGGCGAGGTTCCACGCCGTCGTTCCCTTCCAATCGTACTTGAAGAACTCGACATTTCCGGGAACCACCGCTGCGCACAACGCGCGCAGACTGCCCGACACACCAAGCTGCTTGTTGCCGATCAAGAGCAGCGCGGGGACGAAGAGTCCGATGAGCGGCCCCGCCACGTACCAGGGCCAGGGATGGCTGAGCCATTGTAGCATCACATCCCTCCTGCGATGGAATTTTCGCGGAATCGAATTCCGAAGATCAGGCCGGATACCGCGGTTATGACTCCGATCACGCCGATTGCTGTCGCGACGCTGAACGCGTCGGCAATCACGCCCGCAAGCAGAGCGCCGGCCACATAGCCGAGGTCGCGCCAGAGTCGATATACTCCCACCATCGCTCCGCGCCATAACGGTCGAGCAACATCGCCGACCGCAGCGAGCAAAGTCGGATAGACCAACGCAGTGCCAATGCCCAGCGCGACGAGTGCGATGCTCCACGCAACAGGCCCGCGTGTGAGCGCCATGCTTACGAGCGCGATCCCCTGCACCATCATGCCGGCTACGATTAGCCACCTTCGTCCCCACCGATCGCTGAGCGCGCCGGTTCCGAGCTGGCAGATCCCCCACGTAGCGGGATAGATCGCGGCCATCGCACTCATTTCGCGCAGGGAAAGTCCCGACGCGACGAACAGCAGCGGAAAAATGCCCCAAGCCAATCCGTCGTTGAGGTTGTTCACGAAGCCGGCTTGGCTGACGCTGAACAGACCGCGATCCGACCAGAGCGACTGCCGAAGCAGTTGCATGAGCCGCGGCCGCTCAATGACGCTGGAGCGGCGTGCCTCTTCCAACTCAACGTGCGCCGAGGTTTCGCGTACGAAGAGCCAAGACAGCAGAAGCCCCACAGTACAGATCGCGAGGCCGAGATACGCCGGTCCCGCTCGGAGACCGAAGTTGGTTGCAGCGACGCCGCTGCCGAGCGCCGCGATCGCGACCGCAACATAACCGGCGGACTCGTTCAACCCCATCGCGAAGCCCCGCCGTCGTGGTCCGACTAGATCGATCTTCATGACCACCGTCGTGGACCAGGTGAGTCCCTGATTCATGCCAAGCAGCGCATTCGCGCCGACGATCCACCACCAGCTGGGTGCCCAAAGAATGAGAATCGGAACGGGAAGCCCGAGTAGCCAGCCGATTACCAGCGTGCTTCGCCGGCCACGGCGATCCATGAGCCACCCCGCAGCAAGGTTTGAGAGCGCTTTGGTCAAGCCGAATGTGGCGATGAAGGACAGCACGGCGGCGGTGGACGCGACGCCGAACTCGTACACCGCAACGATTGGGAGGACCGCGCGCTCCAGGCCGACCATCGCGCCGACGAAACCGTTCACAACCACCAGCAGCGCGAACTGCCGCCAGTTGGCGGAAAGTCCGAGCCGGACCTCGCGCGTCTCGATGATCGGCGGCTTGACGACTGCCGCCGCGCCGAATGCCTTCTGTGCTACGCGGGACATCAGGAGGTCGTCACCAGGCTTTCGACTTCTATTTGTCTGCCGAGGTTTCTCGAGCGATTCGCGGCGGCGTTGGGTGGTGACAGAGGAGTGTCGCGGACCATTGCGTCGACGAACGCCTGCCGATCATCGATCGAGAATGCTTTGTTGAAACGGCGTTCGAACCCAATCGTGGATGTCGTCTTGCCGCTCAAACCGCGTCCGCAGACCGACCCCGCGAATGCGCCCGGCAGTACTTCGATATGATCGGGGAGACGCTTGAGCTTCTGCGCGCTTTCATAGAGCGCATTTGCGCCTTCTTTCGCGGAGGACGCCAGTTCCGTACGTCCCATGTCGCCGACCATGAGCGTGTGGCCAGTGACGGCGAACCACGGTTCGCTGGAGCGCCTATGATCGGCGACTAATAGCCCGATGTGCTCGGGAGTATGCCCCGGAAGGTGCATGATGTCGACGACCGTGTTGCCGAGCTCGAGGCGATCACCATCGCGGACGCGCTCGAAGGAGAAGGCCGCGTCGACGCTTTCGTGCAGGACGTACGCGGCCCCGGCCGCCTCCGCCAGTTCGCGCCCTGTCGACAGATGATCGGCATGGACGTGCGTGTCGATCACATAGCGGACTTGCATTCCCAGTTCCGACGCGCCATCGAGATAGAACTGCGGCTCAGCCACCGGATCGACGACGGCGCAGACGCTCTTACTTCCGCACCCGAAGAGGTATGACGACGCGATGGTGGGGCTAGTGTGCAATGTCTGACGGAGAATCATTTTGCATCCTTGTGAAGTTGCTCCTCAAGGGCCGACGGCGAGCTTTCGACCTTCATCTCGCCAGCCGGGAAGACCGTCTCCCAAACGCCGTGCGCGATAGCCGCGCCTGCGCAGCAGCGTGACGGCTTCGACGGCGTAGACGCAGTATCTCCCGCGGCAGTAGGCCACCACCTCTCTGGACTTCGGCGGTGCGGACCGGCCGCGCTTCAGCTCCTCGACCGGCACGGACAGCGCGCCCGGGATATGCCCCGCCTCGTATTCTTGGCGGGGGCGCACGTCGATGACGGTGACGTCGCCCTCTCTAATGCGTCGCTCGAGCTCGCGGGCCGAGACAGGCTCCAACTCATCGCGACCGTCGAGATACAGCTGGGTCACACGCTCGACGTCGGCAAGCCGTGCGTGGGCAAGCCTCTGCAATTCTCGGAGGAACTCGTGCACACGCTCGTCAGCCAGTCGGTAGAAGACGTGTGGTCCGCTCTTGCGCGTCTCCACCAAGCCGGCCGCGCGCAGCGCCTGCAGGTGGGCGCTGGTGTTCTTGACTGGTGTGGCCGTCAGCTCGGCGAGGTCGGCAACGGTGCGCTCGGACTGCGCGAGGAGGTCGAGCATCTCGATGCGCTTCGGCGTCGAGACGGCGTGCCCGATACGGGCGAATTGCGCGTAGAGCACATCCTTAAACCTGCGGTGGACGTCAGTTGGCATATTATGCTAGCATTCTAATGAACGCTAGAATATAGGTGCGCGGCAAGATTGTCAAGAGCCGATGCCGCCATGGATCGACAGCAACATGAATTCCGAGAAGATACAGAAGACCCCGCTTAACGACGTATCCTCAAGCGGGGAATATTTTCCGATTCATGGGCCTGGGTAGAGTTGAACTACGGACCTCAGGCTTCTCAGGCGAATTCATACGAACATGAATTACTCGCAGAAGTTCCTACCCGCTGCCATTCACGAACATCCTGCGCACTTCTGCGAACATTTTGCACATCCGAATGGACACCACAACGGACACCACCCGCGATTCACAAGCAAATGTGTCGGTTCACTTCCGCGACTTCGCCTTGAGTTCCTCGAACCAGTTGTCGGCCACGATCAGCTTGTCGGGGGAACTAACAGCAAGCGGCCGGATCATCAGGAAGCGCCGGTCGTCCGGCGCCACGGCATAGTCTAACCCCCGTTCGTCGGAGGCGAATCGACCGGCCGGAAAGAGTTGCGTTGAGCGGCCGAGCAAGAGTGTCGGATTAGTCTTCACCTCGACGGTCATTAAGTTCCCAGCTCCGTCTCGGTAGAACAACTCTCGCCCGCTATGGGACCACACCAAGAACGGACACCACGGAACCTGTTCGCCACAAGTGAGAAAATCCCGCAGGCGCCGAAACGCTTACTCAGGGGTAAACTGAGACGCATTGCACGTTAGGCTTGTAAATATCGACCTCTCACTTGTCGGGTAACAGCTTACTGCTTTCGTGCTGTGGATCCTCGTATCCGCGGGGCCGATGTTGGCGCCCAACCCGCTATCCGGCCAAGAGAATCCGACGACCAGGATCGTCGGGAACGTAATCGAGATCGATAGGAAGATGGTTGTCCGGCAGGCGGCTATCCGCGCGCTCCGGCCATTCGACAAGGATGAGCGACCGCGACGACACGATCTCGTCCCAACCAAGATTCGTGAGCTGGTCCGGGGACTCGAGGCGATAGAGATCGATGTGAAACACGGCCGATTTGAGCGCCCGGTATTCGTGGATCAAGGCATAGGTCGGACTCGTGATATCATCGACAACGCCATAGCCGAGACAGATCGCTTGCGCGAGAGTGGTCTTCCCCACACCAAGCTCACCGGTGAGCGTTACGACCAGTGGCGGCGTAATGGATCGGCCAAGTTCTTCGCCCCAGTGGCGAAGCTCAGCCTCAGTGAGCTTGAGGTGTCCCTTGGCGGCCTCGGAAGGAACGACGTGCCGGTGAGCTGGCATCCCTACCGGCCGTGGAGGCCCGCCAGCGCTCCTCGGCTCCTTTCCTCACGCCCAGCCTTGGCTTTGACCTCGAACAACTCGTCGCGAAGTCGCGCGGCCGTTTCGAAATCGAGGTTGGTCGCCGCTGCCCGCATCTGCGCCTCGAGATCGGCGATCAAGGCGGGCAGATTGTCGGCGCCGTAGTGGGATGCAGACCCAGCTACCCGGCGCGCCTTCTCCTTCTCACGTTCGTCCCGCTCCACTCGCGAGTCGGCAACACGCGTCGTGAATCTCACTTGATCGACGCTCTTCTTCACGCTGATCGGCGTGATACCGTGCTCGAGGTTATAAGCGGTCTGAATCTCACGCCGTCGATTCGTCTCCTCGATACAGCGCTGCATCGAGCCGGTCATCCGGTCGGCGTAGAAGATCGCGCGCCCGCTCAGATTGCGCGCCGCCCGGCCAACGGTTTGGATCAGAGAGCGATCGCTCCTCAAGAATCCTTCCTGGTCGGCATCCAGAATCGCGACCAGTGAAACCTCGGGCAAGTCGAGCCCTTCTCTCAGAAGATTGATGCCGATCAAGACGTCGAACTCGCCCAGCCTCAAGCCCCGGATGATTTCCATGCGCTCGATCGCATCGATGTCGGCGTGCATGTACCGCACTCGGACACCCATCTGCTGGAGATAGTCGGCCAGGTCCTCAGCCATTCTCTTGGTGAGCGTGGTCACGAGAACGCGCTCCCCTCTCCTCTCCCGAATCCGGATCTCGCTCAGAAGATCGTCCACTTGGCCCCGCACCGGACGAACCTCTATCTCGGGGTCCACAAGGCCCGTCGGGCGAATGATTTGTTCGACGATGACACCTTCCGAGAGCCTGAGTTCGATCTCGCCCGGGGTGGCCGTGATGTTGAGCGCGCGCGGCGTGAGAGAAAGGAACTCGTCGAACATGAGGGGCCGGTTGTCGAGCGCGCTCGGCAGGCGGAATCCGTAGTCGACTAGGGTGAGCTTGCGCGCGCGGTCCCCGTTGAACATTCCGCCGATCTGTGGCAGGGTCACGTGCGACTCGTCCACCACGACGAGAAAATCCTCCGGGAAATAATCGAAGAGACACGCGGGTCGCTCGCCTTCACCGCGTCCGGACAGATGGCGCGAGTAGTTCTCAATGCCCGCGCAGGTCCCGATCTCGAGCATCATCTCGATGTCGAAGTTGGTGCGCGACTCGAGCCGCTGCGCTTCGAGCAGTTTCCCCGAAGCGCGGAGCTCGCTCAGGCGCGTTGCCAACTCATCACGAATTAGCCCCACCGCTCGCTCGATAGTGGGACGGGACGTCACGAAGTGCTTCGCGGGATAGATCGCCGCCTTCTCGAGATTGGCGATGGTGTCCCCCGTCAGAGGGTTGATTTTACTGATTCGCTCGATCTCGTCGCCCCACATCTCCACTCTCACGCCCTGCTCTTCGTAGGCGGGGAGAATCTCGACCGTGTCCCCGCGCACGCGGAACGTGCCCCGCTCGAGCCCCATGTCGTTCCTCGAGTACTGGATCTTTACCAGCGAGCGCAGGATGTCGTCGCGCGCAATCCTCTGACCCTTGGTGAGCGTCACCATCTGCTCGCGATAGCTCCGCGGATCACCAAGCCCGTAAATGGCCGAGACCGTCGCCACGATGATTACGTCGCTCCGCTCCATCAAGCTCGACGTGGCCCGGAGCCGCAGCCGGTCGATGTCCTCGTTGATCGACGCGTCCTTTTCGATGTAGGTGTCTGTCGTCGGGACGTATGCTTCCGGCTGGTAGTAGTCGTAGTAGGAGATGAAGTACTCGACGGCGTTATGCGGGAAAAACCCCTTGAGCTCGCCGTAGAGCTGCGCTGCCAGCGTTTTGTTATGCGAGAGGACGAGCGTTGGCCGCCCGAAATTCCTGATGACGTTGGCGACCGTCATGGTCTTTCCGGATCCGGTCACGCCGAGGAGAGTCTGGAACCGATCGCCTCGATCGAGTCCCTTGGTCAGCTCCGCAATCGCTTTCGGTTGGTCGCCCGCGGGCGCGAACGGCGCCTGAAGGTCAAATGCCGCTTTGGCCATTCTTTATGTCGCTGGAAAGCCGCTCGCGCCGCGCGACCTCGGTCACGCCTTTTACGCGCCGCGCAGCTTTCAAAATCTTTTGAAGGTGAGCAAGGTTGCCGACTTCGACGGCGAGCTCACCGATTACGTGTCCGTCGGTGCTATGCAGCTCGAAACTTCGTATGTCGGTGCCTGTCGCCGAGACAGCCGTGGCCAAGTCGGCGTAGAGTCCGCGTCTGTCCGTCGCTTCCAAGGCCAGGCGAACCATGAACTTCTCGCCCTCCAGTTCCTTCCAATCGATCTCGAGCCGCCGCTCGGGCTCCTGGACCAGCATGAGAAGATTCGGACAATCCGAGCGGTGAATGCTGACTCCGCGCCCTCTTGTTACATACCCCACAACGGGGTCACCGGGCACCGGCTGGCAACACTGGGCGTACCGGACCATCAAGCCGTCGACACCCTGGATCCGGACGCCCTTGGGGCCGCCCCGAACGCGGTCCACGAGCCAGTCCAAGGGGCCCTGCTTCGGGACATCGGCCGAGGCTTCTGCGTCGGGATAGAGCTCGCGCAAAACCTGGGAGACGTTGACGTCGCCCTGGCCCACCGATGCGATCAGGTGGTTCACATCCGCCAAATGGAGCGTCTTGGCGACCTTGAGCAGATCCGCATCTTCCGCCTTGCCCAGCCGTCGGCGCTTGAGCTCGCGCTCGAGTATCTCGCGGCCGAGCTTGATGGAAGTCGTGTGCTCTTCGATGCGGAGGCGCTGCCGAATCTTGTGGCGTGCCCTCCCCGTCCTGACATGAGCAAGCCAGTCCCGGCTCGGCTTAGCAGATGGCGAGGTGATGATTTCCACCGTCTCCGAGTTCTTGAGCTCGCGCGCAAGGCTAGCGATCCGCCCGCTGATGCGGGCTCCCTGACAATGGAGACCGACCTCGGTATGCACCGCGAACGCGAAGTCGATCGGAGTCGCACCTTTAGGCAGTTGGATGACGTCGCCCGTGGGCGTGAAGACGAAGATCTCATCCTGATAAAGGTCGAGCTTCAAGAATTCGAGGAACTCGTCCGGCGTCTTGGCGTCGAGCTGAAGCTCCAAGACCTGTCGAAACCATTGTAGCGCGCGGTCCAGCTCGTCCGCGCTCCGTGAATCCTCCTTGAACCGCCAGTGCGCCGCGATTCCGTATTCGGCCGTCCGGTGCATCTCGCGCGTCCGGATCTGAATCTCGAACAGCTGTCGGCCGGGCCCGAACACCGTCGTGTGTAGCGACTGATAACCGTTCGACTTGGGCTGCGCGATATAGTCCTTGATTCGCTCCTGGAGTGGCGTGAACTGATCGTGGATAACGCCCAGCGCGTGGTAACAGTCGGGGACGGACTGGACGAGGACTCTAATGGCGAGCAAGTCATAGATCTCCTCGTACGGCTTGTCCCATTTCTTCATCTTCTTCTGGATCGACCAGAGGTGCTTGGGGCGCCCCGTGACCTCGACGTTGGCGATCCCAGCTTTCTTCAAGTGGCTCTCGAGGGGCTCCTTGAGCTGGGCAATCGACTTCTCCCTCTCAGTGCGACGGGTCGAGACTTTCTTGGCGAGCGTCTTGTATTCGGAGGGCTCCAGATGCTTGAACGCGAGATCCTCGAGCTCCCACCGGACCCGCGCCATTCCGAACCTGTGCGCGAGTGGGGCGTAGAGGTCCCGGGTCTCAGTGGCGATCCGCTTCTGTCGGTCCACTGGCAGGAATTCCAGCGTCCGCATGTTGTGTAGGCGGTCCGCCAGCTTGATCAAGATGACGCGGGCATCCTTGGCGATGGACAAGAGCAGTTTGCGGTAGTTCTCGACCTGCCGGTCCTGGGACGAGTTGAGCGGCAGGTGACCGATCTTGGTCAGGCCGTCCACGATCTCGGCGATCTCCTTCCCGAACTCCGCCTCGACCTCGTCAACTGTGACCGCGGTGTCTTCCACTACATCGTGGATCAACCCGCTAGCGACCGTCGTCGAGTCCAGTTGCAGGTCGACCAAGATCTTGGCGACCTCGACGCAATGCATGACGTACTTGTCGCCCGACAGGCGTTTCTGACCTTCGTGTGCCCGCTCGCTAAACCGATAGGCGCGCGCCAGCAGCTCCCGGTCAAGCCGTTCCGGAAGAGTCCCCTGGAGCCACGAGGGAAGTGTCTGGTTGTCCTTGATCGCGCCTGCCGTCACAACAGTCTCGCCTCCGCGAATCTCAGGTAGCGTCCCATTCCGATAATAACACCGTCCTCAAGTGGCAGGTCCGAGGTAGTTGCCGCTCCTTGTCTTACCCCGCCGAATGCGTGGTTGCGAGGGTCACCTCGAAAACACGAACTGTGCTGGCGACGCGACCGTGATGCTCTACACAGTCCAGGGCCGTCGTGGGACCGAAGCGGCGCGTCAGCTCCGACACGCTGATGACCGATCCACTCACCTCGAACCACTGACTTGGCGCGGTCGTAGGTCCGACGAGGATCTTCCCGGTATTCTTAGCGACCGGCAAAATCAGGGAACGCGTGAGCAGGTCCACAATAGCTGCAAGCACTCTACCGGTCCAGTTGCGGTTGCTGATCACGATGGCACATCTTGACGGGGCCCGCTGCGTGGATCCCTGCAGACCACCATGAACGCTTCTCTGTATGATGCGACCAGCACCGCGATAATGCCGCGGCGCGGACGCCAGCCACAGATGAACGGCCGCTTGCTCCTATGGGCGATCACCTCCGCGCTCGCGGGATTTCTCTTTGGCTTCGACACCGTGGTCATTTCCGGTGCCGAGCAGACGATTCAGGGACTCTGGGACCTGAGTGCCGGGGTGCACGGGGTCGCGATGGCCGCGGCACTCTATGGCACAGTGGTGGGTTCCTTCATCGGCGGCTGGCCGGCGGATCGATTCGGGCGCAAGCCCACACTGGTGTGGATCGGAGTGCTGTACATCGTCTCCGCGGTGGGGTCTGCCATGGCGTGGAACGTTTATGCGTTCATCGCGGCGCGCCTCATCGGGGGGATTGGCATCGGCATCTCCACCGTTGTCGCCCCGCTCTACATCGCGGAGATCGCGCCGCCGGCGCATCGCGGCCGTCTGGCGGGGATGTTCCAGTTCAACATCGTCTTCGGCATTGTCATCGCCTTCCTTTCGAACGCGCTGCTCGCCGGCATCGGCACCAACGCCTGGCGCTGGATGCTCGGCGTCGCGGCACTTCCGTCGATCACTTACACGCTGATGTGCTTGGGCATTCCGGAGAGCCCGCGCTGGCTGCTCGCGCGAAAAGGCAACCGCGAAGCCGGGCTGAAAGTGCTCCGCCTCATCGAGCCCATCGCATCGCCTGCTGAGATAGAGGAGGAGGCGGACGACATCGTCGCCGCCTCCTCGCAGCAGACGAGCGCGAGAGGGTTCTGGTCGATGCGGCTGCGCGTGCCGATCACGCTCGCCTTCCTCGTCGCGTTCTTCAACCAGCTCTCGGGCATCAACGCCATTCTCTACTTCGCGCCCCGCATTTTCCAGCTGACGGGGCTCGGCGCCAAAGCTGCGCTGCTCCAGTCCGTCGGCATCGGCATCACGAATCTCACTTTCACTTTTGTCGGCTTGTGGCTCATTGACCGCCTTGGACGCCGTACCCTGCTGACGATCGGCTCCTTTGGCTACATAGCGTCCCTCGCGCTCTGCTCGTGGGCATTCTTCACCCAGCACTTCGCCATTGTGCCGGCCTCCATTTTCGCCTTCGTCGCGGCGCACGCCGTCGGCCAGGGAACGGTGATCTGGGTTCTCATCTCTGAGATTTTCCCCGACCAGTACCGCGCCACCGGCCAGTCGCTGGGCAGCGCGACGCACTGGATCTTCGCCGCGCTGCTCACCACGTTTTTCCCCGCCATGGTGAGCGCATTCGCGCCCGGGTACCTTTTCCTTTTCTTCTGCGGGATGATGGTGCTGCAGCTCCTCTGGGTGAGAACGATGGTGCCGGAGACAAAGGGAGTGCCGCTCGAGGAAATCCAGAAGCAGCTCGGCGTCGAAGTATGAACGCACGTCCCGTAATCGTCGGGATCGGTGAGGTGTTGTGGGACGTGTATCCCGATGCCGCACATTTCGGCGGCGCCCCCGCCAACTTTGCTTGTCACGCAGCGAGCCTTGGGGCCGACGCCTGGATGGTGAGCGCCGTCGGGGCTGATGAATTCGGCGACGGGGCGCTGGATTCGCTTCGCGAGCGTGGCGTGGAGTGCGCGTGCGTTCGCCGCGACGCCAGACATGCAACGGGGCGCGTGCAGGTGACGATCGACGCGACAGGCCAGGCCAGCTATGAGATTGCGGCCGACACGGCGTGGGACCATCTCACGTGGTCGGAGGAGCTCGCAACCCTCGCTCGACGATGCGATGCAGTGTGCTTCGGAACGCTCAGCCAGCGCTCACCCGCGTCGCGGGATACCCTCCGCCGCTTCGTGGAGACCACACCGCGGGCAGCGCTCCGGGTCTTCGATGTGAATCTGCGACAGCGATTTTACGATGCGGAAACGATCGAGACTTCGCTCGCAATCGCGTCCGCGCTGAAGCTGAACGGCGAAGAGCTTCCGCTAGTGGGGGAGCTTTGCGGAATCGACGCAGGTACGCCCCGCGAAATGCTGGGTGAGCTGGTGAGCTGTTACGAGCTCCGTCTGGCCGCGCTCACATGCGGGCCGGACGGCGCGCTCCTGCTTGCGGGCGGCGAGGAGTCGAACTGCGCGGCCGTCCCCGCGGCCGTCGTTGATACCGTCGGCGCCGGCGACGCCTTCACTGCCACTCTTGTCTTCGATTTCTTGCGCGGCCTCCCGCTCGCCGAGATCAATAGACACGCCAACGCCGTCGCCTCCTTTATCTGCTCTCAACCCGGCGCGACCGCGTCACTTCCCGACTCTCTGCTCCAACTCAGATGAAACCGCTCGTCGTAGCCGCCGTACTGTGCACGGTACTCTCCCCCCCCATCACGGTCGTGCCGGCGCAGCCCGAGTTGTTTCGGCCACAGTTCCATTTCTCACCGGACCGGAACTGGATGAACGACCCGAACGGCATGGTCTTCTACGACGGAGAGTGGCATCTCTTTTATCAGCACAATCCGCATGGCGACAAATGGGGCCACATGAGCTGGGGCCACGCCGTCAGCCGCGACCTCGTGCACTGGGAGCAGCTCCCGTTGGCGTTGGCCGAGGAAGGCGGCATCATGATCTTCTCCGGCAGCGTGGTGGTGGACTGGAAGAACACCAGCGGCCTCGGCAAGAATGGCAAGCCCCCGCTCGTCGCGATCTACACGGGCCATCGCGAGGGACGGCAGGACCAACGGATTGCGTTCAGCAACGATCGTGGACGCACGTGGACGAAAGTGCCCGGTGCCGTGCTCGATCTCGACATGGCCGACTTCCGCGACCCGAGGGTATTCTGGCACGAGGCCACGTCCCGGTGGGTGATGGCCGTGGCTCTTCCCAAGGAGAAAAAAGTGAGCTTCTACGCTTCACCGGATCTCAGGCGATGGAAATACGTCGGCGAGTTCGGCCCCGCCGGCGCGATCGGCGGCGAGTGGGAATGTCCCGACGTGTTCACTCTCCCGATCGAGGGGGGTGGAAGGAAGTGGGTGTTGATCGTGAACATCAATCCCGGCGGGCCCGCCGGCGGCTCTGGCACCCAGTATTTCAGCGGGAAGTTCGACGGCAGGCGCTTTGTCGCGGATGGGGGCGCCAACGAGGTCCGCTGGGCAGACTACGGTCCGGATTTCTACGCCGGCGTCTCGTGGAACGACGTCCCGAAAACCGATGGGCGACGGGTCTGGCTGGGGTGGATGAGCAACTGGTTGTACGGGCAGGACGTTCCCACCTCGCCGTGGCGGAGCTCGATGACGGTGCCACGGGAACTTAGCCTTCGCCGAACGCCCAGTGGTCTGCGACTCGTGCAGAAGCCGGTAGTCGAGTTGAAGAGGCTGCGAATGGCGCCGCCGCTTCAGTTTGGTGGAGGCACCTTCGTTGCCGCCGCAGAGTGGCTCGCTGCACACAAGGATCTCCCTCCTCTGCTGGATGTCGAAATGAGTTTTAGCGTGAGCGGGAAGGCTCCATTCAGCGTAAACCTGCAAACCGCGCCGGGCGAACGTACGTCGATCGTGATCGACCCCGCGCGAAACCGGCTGGTCTTGGATCGTGCCCACTCCGGACAAACCGGGTTCCACCGCGACTTTTCTGCGCCGCACGACGCTCCGTTACGCGTCGTCAATGGTAATGTCGTTCTTCGATTTCTCGTTGACGCGTCGTCAATCGAGGTCCTGGCGCAAGGGGGCGAAACGTCGGTAACAGAACTCATTTTCCCAGCGGCGGGACCGCGCGGCTTGAGTATCGCATCCGACGGCGCGACTCCGAACGTGAGAGCAATCACCATTAGTGCGTTGAAGTCGGCGAGGCGTGGTGATTGAAATTCTGACGGGTTGATCGATGCGGCAAGCCTTGCGCGACGCGAAGGGGTCGAGTCGCCATAGTTAGGCAGCCGACGTGCCAATGTCAGCGCCAGTCCGCCGACCGCCTGCGCTACTCGAAAATGGACGGCGTCGCGCGGCCTAGGTACCCGCCCGCTTCTCTCGGGACACGGTGCCAAAAAGGACTGCCCGTCCCCACGCGCCCCGACGCGGGCGCCATTTCAAAACTCGAGCTGAGCCGTCCTTAAGATGCGGGCCGCTCCCACTCTCGCGACTCGGCCGACCGAAACAAGGCGTCTATCACGGCCATGTTTCCCATCGCATCCTCAAGGGACACGGGGACGCTGCCCAAGCCGCGAATGGCTTCCGAAAAGCGATCTGCCTGCAGTGCGTACTGGTCCACCGGTGGAAACGTGATCGTCTCGATCCCGCCACCTGTCAGATCGCGCCCGTCGTCCACCAAGATGCGACATGCGTCGTCCCGAGGTGGGTTGAAGGGGATCTCGACGCTGATCCGGCCATTGGTTCCGAAGATCTGCATGGCCTGATAGTGCACGAGCTGACCGGCGCAACTGAAGGTCGCCTGTCCGCCCTCGAAGCGGAGCATTCCCGAGGTCAACCGATCTATCTGCATCTGGGGATCGCGCTCGATCAATCCGATGACTTCCGTTGGCTCAGCCCCAAAGAGCCACCGCGAAATCGTTATCGGATAGCAGCCGACGTCCATGAGCGCGCCGCCGCCCCACTCCACTCGACTGCGGATGTCGCCGGGGTCGCGCCGGTGGTAGCTGAAATGCCCCGAGATCAAGCGCATCTCGCCAATCCTTCCCGACGCGATCAACTCTCTCACTTTGTGCCACTGGGGATGCGTTCGCACCATGAACGCCTCACCGATTTGGAGACCGGTCCGGTCTCGGGCTTCTAGCAGATCGAGAGCTTCGGGCGCCGTCAATGCGATTGGTTTCTCGCAGAGCACGTGCTTGCCGGCTTGGGCCGCACGAATTGACCACGGCACATGGAGATGATTCGGCAGCGGGTTGTAGATCGCCTCGATGTCGGGATCTGCGATCAATTCCTCATACGAGCCATAGGCCCGGGGAATGCCCAAATGGTTCGCGACTGAGCGCGCCTTTGCAATGTCTCGCGATGCAATGGCCACCACTTGAGCCAACGCACTGGCGCGCATCCCGGGGATCACCTTCTCGAGCGCGATCTTGGCTGTGCCGAGTATCCCCCAACGAACTGGGGTGATTCGCTGGTCGCTCACCTCGCTTCGATAATTTCGATTCTTGCGGGGACCATTTGCGGACGCCGCGATCTCTGCCTAGAGATTAGCACCGTGACACTTCTTGAACTTCTTTCCCGACCCACAAGGACAGGGGTCATTTCGCCCGACGTTGCTCCAATCTGTCTGGCCAGCCGGGAGCCCCGCGACGCCAGCGCCGGAACCAGCCAATGCTTTGCTGAGCGAGGAGCTTTTGCCCCCGATGTGCACGGTTGGCTCGGGGCGCACGGCCGTTCCCCTCGTCGGAGCTTCGGGTGGGGCTAGATCGAGCGTCGCATCCGATCCTTCGCCGTTGATGTCGACCTCCTCCATAACCCCAAGCGCATTGAATTGCCTTCTCCGCTGCCTTGGAGCGCGGTCTTGGCCGTCTCCGTCCAGATCCGGACCGCTCAGGAACATCGGCGCCGCCAACGGCTGGCGCTCCTCGATCGTAATCTGCGCCCTCAGGAATCGCTCGGTGAACGTGTTGTGGATGTCGTCCATCAGATCCACGAACATGTTGTACGCCTCGTGCTTGTACTCGATCAAGGGATCCTTCTGTCCCCAGGAGCGGTATCCGATCGCGTTACGGAGCTGGTCAAGATCGTAGAGATGGTCCTTCCACTTCTCGTCCAAGACCTGCAGCATCACGAACGCCAACAACTGACCCGAGTATTCGCCTAGACCGACCAGCTTGTCGGCAAACGCCTGCCTGCCCGCTTCGGTTGCACGCTGGCTCGCTTCCTCCTCACTCGCCGGAAGCACGCCATCCTCAAAGCCTGGTACGCTCAGCATGTAGTGCATCAGTAAGTCCTGACGCACGAGCGCAAAGTCCCATTCTTCCTGCGAGTCGAACTGGGCGAGCATGTTTTCGACCCGCTTCACCACGCCCTTTTCGACCATCTTCTCGGCTTCGGCCTTGAGCTCCTCTCCACCCTCGAGCGCGAACGAGCGCAGCGAGTAGATCACCTCGCGCTGCTGGTTCATCACATCGTCGTATTCGAGAAGGCGCTTCCGGGACTGGAAGTTCTGCAGCTCGACCCGCTTTTGTGCCTGCTCGATCGAGCGCGTAATGAGCGAGTGGGTGAGCATCTCGCCCTCCTCCGCGCCCATCCGGTCCATCAGCTTGGCAATGCGATCCGAGCCAAAAAGACGCATGAGGTCGTCTTCGAGCGACAGGAAGAACTGTGACGCGCCGGGATCTCCCTGACGGCCGGCACGCCCGCGAAGCTGGCGATCGATTCGGCGGGACTCGTGGCGCTCAGAGCCGATGATGTGCAACCCGCCGCATTCGACGACATCGACCAGCTGGTTCTCCGCGTCCTTTCGCTCGGATGGCTTCGACTCAGTGACGCCTGGTCCGAGCTTGATGTCGGTTCCACGGCCGGCCATGTTGGTCGCGATCGTCACCGCACCAGGTTGCCCCGCTCCCGCGACAATTTCCGCTTCCCGCTGGTGGTACTTCGCATTGAGCACGTTGTGCGGGATTCCAGCCCTCTTGAACATTCTGGCCAGGGTCTCCGACACTTCGACGCTCACCGTTCCCACCAAGACCGGGAAGCCCAGCCCGTGCAACCGCTGCGTCTCTTCCAGGATCGCGTTGTACTTCTCGCGCCGCGTCTTGTAGACCAGGTCCTGCCTGTCGTCCCGTACGACGGGGCGGTTTGTCGGGATCACCGACACCCCGAGCTTGTAGATCTCGTGGAACTCCGTTTCTTCCGTCTCGGCAGTGCCGGTCATGCCGGCGAGCTTCTCATAGAGTCGGAAGTAGTTCTGGATCGTGATCGTAGCCAGCGTCTGGGTCTCGCCCTTTACCTGCACACCTTCCTTCGCCTCCACCGCCTGGTGCAAACCTTCCGACCAGCGGCGCCCGTGCATCGTCCGACCCGTGAACTCGTCGACGATCAGTACTTGGCCTTCCTGCACGACGTAATTGACGTCGCGCTCGAAGAGCGCGTGCGCGCGGAGCAGCTGGTGCACGATATTCAGCCGCTCGCTCTTGGCCGCGTATTCGCGATTGAGCTTGTCGCGCGCGGCTAGTTTCTCCGCGGGACTCAAGTCCGGATCGTGATCGATCGCATGAACTTCCTGCGACAGGTCCGGCAGCACGAACTCGTCGTGCGCCTCGGGTGACATGAAATCGACGCCGGCGTCGGTCAAGTGAACCGTGTGTCCCTTCTCGTCCAAGACGTAGAGCAGGTCGTCTTCGATGTCCCGGTACTCCTGCTTGCCCGCTGGAAGCCGGCGATCCGCGATGTGCTGGAGCTCCATCTTCTGAACCAGCTGCTTGGCCCCTGTCTCCTGGTATACCTTGAGCAGCCGCTTGTTCTTGGGCCCGCCCAGCTGCGCCTTGTAGAGATTGAGCGCCGCGGCGTCATTGTCCTCCGCTTCGAACGCCTTCTCACCCGCGGCGACGAGCGAATTCACTAAATCCGACTGCCGCCGCACTAGTCGCGACACTGCCGCGTTGTGCTGCGCGTACTCTGCGTCGCTCTCGTTTCCGACAGGGCCCGAGATAATGAGCGGTGTCCGCGCTTCGTCGATCAAGACCGAGTCGACTTCGTCGACGATCGCATAGACGTGGCTTCGCTGGACGCGGTGGTCCAGCGACTGGACCATGTTGTCACGCAGATAATCGAAGCCGAACTCGTTGTTGGTGCCGTAAGTGATGTCGCACTCGTATGCCGCTCTCCGCTCGAGCGTCCCGGGCTCGGTGTCATCGATGCAGCCGACGGTGAGTCCCAGGTACTTGTAGACGTGACCCATCCATTCCGAGTCGCGGCGGGCCAGATAGGAGTTGACTGTGATCAGGTGCGCGCCCTTGCCGGGGAGCGCGTTCAAGTAGAGTGGGAGCGTGGCGACTAGCGTTTTGCCTTCACCCGTCGCCATCTCCGCTATTCGCCCCTGATGCAACTGAATGCCGCCCATCAGCTGCACATCGTAGGGCACCATGTTCCAATCCATGTCCTGGCCGGTGACCACGACTTTGGTGCCGAGGAGCCGGCGTGCTGCCTCGCGAGCGGTGGCGAACGCTTCGGGCAGCAGCTCGTCCAAGACTTGGCCAATCGCGGTCCGAAGCTCGGCCTCGGCACCCCCCCGGCCGTCCACACCGCTCAGCTCGTTGTCGATCCCTTCGCGCGCGGCCGGGTCTGCCATCACCCGTTTTTGCTCCCGTAGATCCGCGATCCGCTTCTCGATCTCGCTGGTGCGTTCGCGGATCTGCTGGCGGAATTTTTCGGTCTGGCCGCGAAGCTCGTCCTCGGAAATCGTCTGGAGGCGGGCGTAATGCTCGTTGATCTCGTCGACGATCGGTTGAACGCGCTTGCGCTCCCGCTCGTGGCGAGTTCCGAACAGACCGCTCAGCATCCCTGTCAACGCCATTTACCGATCTTCCTCGAGGCGGAGAGCATCCCCCTCAACGATAGAGCCCTCGTGCTTCGATGAACTGTTCGACGCTTTCGGGCACGAATCCCTTGATTGATTTCCCAGCACTCAGGCGGCCCCTTATCTCCGTCGATGATACATCGACGCGCCGCGTTGAAACGGTCAGCACCCCGGGCGCGATCGTCTCGACCAGTGGTCCTTCCCGGCCGACTCTCCGCACGGCGGCGAGAGTGGCGAGCTCCCGGATGCGAGCCGGATTCCGCCACTCGTCGAAGCCTGCCAAGACATCTTCACCGAGGAGGAGAAAGAGCTGCGCCGCCGGAATCTTCCCCGACAAATGCTCCAACGTGTCAACCGTGAAAGATAACCCCCTACGGTTGATTTCCGCCTCGTCGACGGTGTAGTTGGCGTCGTCGGCAATGGCCAAACGAACCATCTCCAGTCGGTCCTGCCCTGAAGCGACCGGGGGCTTTTCAACCTTGAATGGCTGGGCGCCGGCCGGAATGAAGATCAACCGATCGAGGTTGAGCGCTTCCCGGGCATCGGAGGCCATAAGGAGGTGGCCGACATGAGGCGGATCGAATGTGCCCCCGAAAACCCCTACGCGCACGGCCTAGGCCGCCGGCGTCGAGGGAGCTGGGCCGCACTGCTTAAGCACTTCGCGGTCGTTAGGATAGGTCTTCCGCATTGTATCGCACAGCTCGCGCGCGTCCTCGGTGTACTTGATCGCGCGGTACGCCTCGAGGAGACTCAGATACGCATCCCGCGTTTTCTTGGCGTGCGGATGCAGCCGGATCACGTCCTTGAAGTATATGATCGCTGAGTCATAGGCCTTACGCTTGAGATACAGGTAACCCGTGTCGTAATCCTTTTCCGCGAACCACTCATCAAGCTTCCCCAGCTCCGCCTTGGCCAGCGGTGCATACCGGGAATCGGGAAAACTCGTGAGCAGCGACTGAAATGCGGTTTGCGCTGATTTCCCGTAAGTCGCGTCCAGCTGCGGCTGCCGCCACTCGCGCTCGTATGCGCGCCCGGACAAATAAAACGCCTCAGGCACGATCGTGTCCTGAGGGAACGCATCGATCAAGCGGTTGTAGGTCCCGGCCGCCAACAGATACTCCCCGTTCTTGGCCTGCGACTGCGCCAGGTAGTAGTACGCGAGCGGAAGCCGCGGGTCGCGCGCGGAGAGGTCGAGCGTCAGCTTCTCGAAGGCCTTCGCCGCGTTGTCGTAGCGGCCCGCCTTGTATTCGGCCAAGGCCACTTGGTAGAGCTTGTCGGCGGAGGGATAGGTCTTCGGATCGAATGGGGGCTTGCAAGCCAGCGGTGCTATGAGCAGCAGAGCCAGCAAAAACGATCTGGGCTTGAACATCCGGATGATATTACCCTCGGGGGCCGAGCGTGTTCATGCGGATGGGCGCCCGATCGAATGGTACCGCACGCCCAACTCGCGCATCTTCTCGACGTCGTAGAGATTTCTGCCATCGACGATGACCGGTTGTTTGAGCGTGCGCTTCACACGCTCGAAATCCGGGTGGCGATACTCGTTCCAGTCAGTGACTACTACCAGCGCATCCGCGCCTGCGAGCGCCTCATAGTTAGTCTCCGCGTAATCTATTCGGTTGCCGAGCAAAGCTCGCGCATTTGGCATTGCCGCCGGGTCATGTGCGCAAACGGTTACGCCTTGCTCGAGAAGGGCTGCTATCAAGGACAGCGCGGGCGACTCCCGCATGTCGTCCGTCCCCGCCTTGAAAGCGAGACCCCAGAGCGCGACACGACGACCGCGCAACTGATCGCCAAAGGCGACCCGGATCTTCTTCAAGAGGACCTGTTTCTGTCGCTCATTGGCCGATTCGACCGCAGCCAGTACTTCAAGCGGTACGCCCGACTCCGCTGCCATCCTGCCCAACGCCTTGATGTCCTTCGGAAAACACGAGCCGCCAAAGCCGGGCCCCGGAAAGAGGAATGATTGCCCGATACGCGAATCGCTTCCAATTCCCCTTCGGACCGAGTCGACGTTCGCCCCGAGCTGCTCGCAGAGATTTGCGATTTCGTTCATGAAGGAGATCCGGGTCGCCAGCATCCCGTTGGCGGCGTACTTGGTCATCTCGGCCGACGCGATGTCCATGAAGAGAATCGGCTTCCCGGTTCGGAGAAACGGCGCATAGATCTCGGCCATGACGCCACGCGCGTAGTCAGAGGCAGCGCCGATGATGACCCGGTCCGGCCGCATGAAGTCCGCAACAGCGTCCCCTTCCTTCAGGAACTCCGGGTTGCTGCAAACGTGGAACGCAAACTTCGCTTCCTTTCTGATCGCCGCCGTAACCTTGGCCGCGCTTCCCACGGGAACGGTCGACTTTGTCGCCACCACCATTTCACGCGTCATATGGCGGCCAATCGTCTCCGCCACCTGTAAGACGTGTTTCAAATCCGCCGCACCGTCCTCCCCTGGTGGCGTCCCGACCGCGATGAACAGCACGCTCGCCGAGGCGATCGCTTCGGCCAGGTCCGTGCTGAACCTGATACGACCCTCCTTCTGGTTGCGCTCGACCAACGCTTCCAAGCCGGGCTCATAGATCGGAAGAACGTTCTTCCGGAGGCCGTCGATTTTGGCCTGGTCGATGTCGGCGCAGCACACGTTGTTTCCTGTTTCAGCCAGGCAGGCGCCGACGACTAGCCCAACGTAGCCGGTGCCAATTACAGATATGTTCACGTGACGGGGTGTGAGGTTGGTTGTTGCCCGGCGGCGTTACGCCGTTGCGTACGAGGTCGCTGACGCCAGGGAGACGATGCGGCCCTTACCCTTGGCCAGCTTGGCGGTGGCGTTTCTGGTATCCACGACCACTTTCGCCAAGTCCACCACGCGCTGGTAATCGACGCTCGAGTGATCCGTGATGATCACCACCGCGTCGGCGCGCTTAATCTCGTCGTCCGTGAGCGGGACGCTCGCGTGCTCGTGACCGTCTTCCCGATATTTCGGAACGTAAGGATCGTGGTAGAGAACATCCGCACCCCGCTGCTCGAGCAGACGGATCACATCCAAGGCCGGACTCTCCCGCATGTCGTCGATGTCCTTCTTGTACGCGACTCCAAGCACCAGAATGCGGCTTCCGTTGACCGCCTTTCGCTCGTCGTTCAAGGCCTCCGTGACCTTGCGCGCAACGACCGCCGGCATCTCGCTGTTGATCTCGCTCGCCAAATCGATGAACCGGGTCTTGTAGTTCAGTGTTCTCATTTTCCAGGCTAGGTAATGGGGATCGAGCGGGATGCAGTGTCCGCCGATCCCCGGGCCGGGCGTGAACTTCATAAACCCGAACGGCTTCGTGGCCGCAGCCTCGATCACTTCCCAGATGTTGACCCCAAGCTTGTCGCAGACGATCGCCATCTCGTTCACGAGGCCGATGTTGACGGATCGGAAAGTGTTCTCTAGCAGCTTGACGAGTTCAGCCGTTTCCGTGCTGGAGACCGGAACCATAGTGTCGAGGCAGGTCGCGTAGAGGGCGGTCGCAACCTCGGTGCACGCCGGGGTGATTCCGCCCACGATCTTAGGCGTATTCTTGGTATTCCAGGTCGGATTGCCTGGATCGACGCGCTCGGGGCTGAACGCGAGAAAGACGTCCTCGCCCACCGTGAGCCCAGCGGCCTCGAGCTTGGGCTGGAGGAGCTCGCGCGTGGTCCCGGGATAGGTAGTGCTCTCGAGCACGACTACCACACCGGGTCGACAGTGTCGTCCGATGGCGTCGGCCGCGGCAATCACATACCCCATGTCGGGGTCGCGTGTCTTGGCGAGCGGCGTCGGAACCGCAATGGAGATGGCGTCCATCTCCTGCATCCTTGACTCGCTGGCAGTCGCCTCGAATTTTCCCGCTTTCACCAACTGTGCGAGTGCAGCATTCGGCACGTCCTGAATATGCGACTTGCCGGCATTGAGTTCCTTTACCACTCGCTCGCTCACATCGTAGCCAATCACCTTAAAGCCCGCCCTCGCAAACTCAAGCGCGAGCGGGAGCCCCACGTATCCGAGGCCCACCACGCCAATGCACGCGGTCCTGTTCTCGATTTTCGATAGGAGCTGATCTTTTAGCTGCAATTGGCGCTCTGTCGGTGAGGTTGTGTGATCGTCAGCGGCCGTAAAATCCGCGCACCGCTTCTATGACTTCGTCCAGCTGCGACTGCTTGAGCTCTGGATAAACCGGGAGCGAGATCACTTCCTGAGTAGCCCTTTCGCTCTCCGGGAAGGCGCCCCGCTTGTAGCCCAGATACTCGAAGCAAGGCTGAAGGTGGAGCGAGAGCGGATAGTAAACCGCGGTTCCGATCTCTCTTTCCCTGAGACGGGACTGAAGGTCGTCGCGGCGGGCCACGCGGAGCGTGTACTGGTTGTAGATCGACTCGTTGTCGGGATCGACGGTCGGCGTGCGCACGTCGTCCAAATCCGCGAACGCGGCGTTGTAATACATGGCATTTTTGCGCCGCGCCGCACTCCACGAAGCAAGATTGACCAGCTTGGCCGAGAGGACCGCGGCCTGGAGGGCGTCCAACCGACTGTTATAGCCCACTTCCTCGTGGTAGTAGGTCTTCATCCCGCCGTGCACGCGGAGGCGCCGGACCCGAGTAGCGATTTGGTCGTTCTGTGTGACGATCATCCCGCCGTCCCCATAAGCGCCCAAGTTCTTGGACGGAAAGAAGCTGAACGTTCCTACCGCTGCCGCCTCGCCCGCCATTACCCACTTCCCGTCGACTTTGCGGCGGGCGCCGATCGACTGCGCCGCGTCCTCAATAACCGGGAGAGTGCCCGCCGCGTCGATTATCGCCTCAATTGGTGCCATCTGCCCGAACAGATCAACGGCGATGACCGCTTTGGTCGTTGGCTTGATTGCAGCGGCTAGAGCGTCGGTCGAGATGTTGAACGTGTCGGGGTTGATGTCCGCGAATACCGGACGGGCACCGACGTTGTGGACTGCGCCGGCCGTGGCGAAGAAGGTGAAGGGCGTGGTCAGCACTTCGTCGCCGCGCCCGATATTGAGCGCGCGGAGGGACAACAGAATTGCGTCAGTGCCGTTGGCGCATCCGATCGCGTGCGTCGTGTGCGAGAGCTGGGCGACTTCGCGCTCGAACCGTTCCACGGGCTCGCCCAGGATGAATGCCTGTTCGTCGATGACTTTCGTCATCGCGTTCACTACGGAGTCCCGAATGGTCGTGTGCTGCGCTTTCAGATCAAGAAGTGGTACTGCCATTTATCCTTGGGTCTGGAATCTGGACCAAAGCAATGAAGCTGTTAAAGATAAGCGCTTCCGGCTCACACTTGTGCCCGCAGAGGAAGAGGCACCTCCCTGCCTGTCTTGGCAGACTCGTAGATCCCCAAGATCAATTCGAGCGACTTCCTTCCTGCGCGGCCGTCGGTGTCGGGCTTGGCCTCGCCCTTAAGGACCGCGAGGACGTTCCGGTAATAGCCCTGGTGACCCAGGCCGTATACGTTCGGCGGAGTCGTGTCCGCGGCGGCCACCAGCTTGTCGTCGTCGTCATACTCGGCGAACTGCCAGAAATCGATCTTGTTGACAGCGGTACCGCCAATCTTCGCTGAGCCCTTCTCGCCGAGTATGGTGAGCGAGCCCTCAAGATTTCTTGGATAGGCGAGCATTGTGACCTCGATCGTCCCCAGCGCTCCCGAACGGAACTTGAGGATGGCAATCCCGGTGTCCTCGGTCTCGATCCGGCGTGCGAGCGTCGCCGTCTTCGCCATTACGCTCTCCACCGGACCCATGAGCCACTGGATCAGATCGACGTAGTGCGATGCCTGATTCATGAAGGCCCCGCCGTCGAACTCCCATGTCCCGCGCCAGGGCGCCTGGTCGTAGTACTCCTGCGGCCGAGCCCAGTGGACCGTGCAGCTCGCCAGGTAGATCCGGCCGAACCGATTCCGGTCGACCGCCCGCTTTAGCAGCTGGACCGGAGGATTGAGCCGGTTCTGTTTGACGACGAACAACTGAACGCCCGCCTTGTCGCACGCCTGTACGAGCGCGTCCGCACCGGTGAGCGAGATTGCCATTGGCTTTTCCATCACCACGTGCTTGCCCGCGTGCGCCGCCTGGATCCCTTGTTCCGCATGCAGCCCCGACGGTGTTGCGATCGTGATGACGTCCGCCTTCGTCTCCTTCAGCATCTTTTCGTAGGACGTGAAGTGGGGGACATTCCACTCAGTCCCGGCCTCTGCGGCCCGGTCAGGATCAGTGTCGGAGACGGCCACTAGCTCGAGCCCGTCGACTTTGTCGATTGCCTCGAAGTGGTTCTTGCTGATTCGTCCGCATCCAACGAGGGCCACCCGGAAAGTCTTCTCAGAGCTCACCTAGGAGACTCTCCTCAATTGATCGCCTTCCTCGCGGTATCGCGTGCCGCACACCTTGCATGCCTCGGGAGCTCGGTCGGGAAGCCGCTCACCGCATTGGCACATCCACCCGACTCTCTTGGCCGGGACGCCAACGAGTAACGCGTATGACGGAACGTCCTTCGTGATTACGCTCCCAGCTCCCACGAACGCGTATTCCCCGAGTGTGACTCCAGGGAGGACAGTGGCGTTGGCGCCAATCGTCGCTCCACGCCGGACCAGCGTTCGTTTGAATTCGTTTTTCCGGGAGACATGACTTCGCGGATTGATGACGTTGGTGAAAACCATCGATGGCCCGCAGAACACATCGTCCTCGAGCTCGACGCCCTCGTAAACCGATACGTTGTTCTGAATCTTGACGTTGTTTCCGATTCTGACGCCGTTCATCACCACCACGTTCTGTCCGAGCGAGCACCGCTCTCCGATCACGGCGCCAGCGAGCACGTGACAGAAATGCCAGATCTTGGTGTCCGAGCCGACCTTGGCGCCTTGGTCGACAAAGGCGGATTCGTGGATGAATGGTTTCGCCATCTAGACGCCGGCTTCCTTTGGGATGCGTGCGTGCCACTCCTGGAGCGAGAGCACGGACGGGGCGCGTGAGCGGAGCGAGAGGATTGCGTCGCACGCCGCGTTCGCCGCCGAGAGTGTCGTCGTATAAGCAACGTGATTCGCGATCGCCGCCTGGCGCATAGTGTAGTCGTCGCGCTGTGACTCCTTCCCCAGCGGCGTATTGATCAGAAGCTTGATCACGCCATTCAGCATGAGATCGACGCCATTCGGACGACCTTCGTAGATCTTAAGCACGCTCTCGGTCGGGATTCCGCGCGCTCTCAGGTATTTGGCCGTGCCCGACGTCGCGACGAGCCTGAACCCGAGCTCCTGGAAGCGCCGCGCTATTGGCGTCACCGCGCGCTTGTCGGAGTCGTTCACGGTGATGAAGATGGCACCTTCCGTGGGCAGTACGTTGTCCGCCGACAGCTGCGCCTTGCCGAAGGCGCTCCCAAAGGAGTCCGAAATCCCCATCACCTCGCCCGTCGATCGCATCTCAGGACCAAGGATCGGATCGAACTCACGGAATTTGTTGAACGGGAATACGGCTTCCTTGACCGAGATATAGGCCGGCGTCACTTCCTCCGTGAACCCGATCGCATCCAAGGTCTCGCCGAGCATTACTCTCGCGGCAATTGCCGCCAGCGGAACCCCAATCGCCTTGGACACAAATGGCACCGTGCGGCTCGCTCTCGGGTTTACCTCCAGCACATAGACCTGGCCATCCTTAATCGCGTACTGAACATTGATCAGACCAACGACGTTGAGCGCCTTGGCGAGAGCGACCGTGTGCTCCCGCATTACCTCGATGTGCTCTTCGTCGATCAGATATGGTGGCAGCACACAGGCGGAATCGCCCGAGTGAATGCCGGCGTCCTCGATGTGCTGCATCACTCCGCCGATGACGACTCGCTCGCCGTCGGAGATGGCGTCGACGTCGGCCTCGAACGCGTCCTCGAGAAAGCGATCGATCAAGACCGGCTTGTCCTCGGACACGCGTGCAGCTCTCTCGAAGTAGCCCGCGAGAGACGGCTCGTCGTACACTATCTCCATCGCCCGGCCGCCCAAGACGTAGGACGGGCGCACCAACACCGGATACCCGATCCGCTCCGCCGCGGCCACGGCTTCCTCGAGGCTCGTCGCGGTGCCGTTCTCCGCCTGACGGATCTTGAGCCGCCGCGCGATTGCGTCGAAACGCCTCCGGTCTTCGGCGATATCGATCGCGTCGGGCTGGGTGCCCAGGATTGTGACGCCCGCTTGCTCGAGTCCGCGAGTGAGCTTCAAGGGGGTCTGACCGCCCAGCTGCACTATCACACCGAGCGGCTGCTCGCGCTCGACGATGTCGAGGACGTGCTCCAGGGTAAGAGGCTCGAAGTAGAGCTTGTCCGAGATGTCAAAATCCGTGGATACGGTCTCGGGATTCGAGTTGATCATGATCGTCTCGTACCCCTGCTCGCGGAGAGCAAGCGCGGCACGCACGCAGCAGTAGTCGAACTCGACGCCCTGTCCGATGCGATTGGGTCCGCTCCCGAGAATGACGACTGACTGCTTCCCGGTTTTGGGCGCCTCGCTCTCCTCGTCGTAGCTGCTGTAGAGGTAGGGCGTGGCGGACGGGAATTCACCGGCGCAGGTGTCCACCATTTTGTACGCGGGGACGATTCCGAACCCGAGCCTCCGAGCGCGTGCTTGGACTTCGGATTCCCCGCGCAGGTCGGCGAGTTGTCTATCCGCGAAACCCATTCGCTTCATTTGCCTCAAGGCGTCCTGATCAACCGCTTTGAGCAGAGCGAAGGCGTGCTCGGCTTCGAGCAGTTCCATCATCTGGAACAGGAACCACCGATCTATACCTGTAAGCTCATAGATCTCGTCGATCGAGATTCCGTCTTCAAGCGCGTGCTTTACCTGAAAGATCCGCTCTGGAGTCGGCTGCCTGAGAGAGGCACGGAGCGTCTCCAGGGCATCATCGTCCAGACGGTCGTCGGCTAGAGTCTGACCAACTGTCCAGCCGGGACGCCCGGTCTCCAGTGCGCGCAGAGCTTTTTGGAACGCTTCCTTGAAGGTGCGGCCGATCGCCATCGACTCACCCACGGATTTCATCTGCGTCGTGAGCCGGGGATCGGCGGCGCGGAACTTCTCGAACGCGAATCGCGGGCATTTGACCACGACGTAGTCGAGCACGGGCTCGAACGAAGCCGGCGTCGTGCCGGTGATGTCGTTCGGAATTTCGTCGAGACGGTAACCGACGGCGAGCTTGGTTCCGATGCGCGCTATCGGGAACCCGGTCGCCTTGGACGCGAGCGCGGACGACCGCGAAACGCGCGGGTTCATCTCGATCACCAGCATCTCGCCGTCGTCCGGGTTGATCGCGAACTGGATGTTGCAGCCGCCAGCCTCGACACCAATCTCCCGAATCACGGCGACGGCGGCGTCACGCATGAGCTGGTACTCGCGATCGGTGAGTGTCATCGCGGGCGCCACAGTGATCGAGTCGCCGGTATGGACGCCCATGGGATCCAGGTTCTCGATCGAGCAGACGATCACCACGTTGTCCGCGCCGTCCCGCATCACCTCGAGCTCGAACTCCTTCCAGCCGATTACGCTGCGTTCGATCAGCACCTGGCTGACAGGCGAGAGATCGAGCCCACGACGCACGGTTTCCTCGAACTCTCGGGCGTTGTACGCGATGCCGCCGCCGGTGCCGCCCAGGGTGAAGGCCGGGCGGATGATTGCGGGGAACGCCGTGGTCTCCAGGATCTCGAGCGCCTGGTCCAGGGTGGTCGCGATTCCGCCCTTGGGCACCGCGAGCCCGATTCGCTTCATCGCCTCGCCGAAGAGCTTCCGGTCCTCGGCCATCGCTATCGCGCGCGCGTCCGCTCCGATCAGCTCGACGCCGTACTTCTCGAGCACGCCCCGCTCCGCCAGTTTCATCGCCACGTTCAAGGCGGTTTGCCCACCCATCGTCGGCAAGAGAGCGTCAGGGCGCTCCTTGGCGATGATGAGCTCCACGTAGTCCGGCGTCACGGGCTCTATGTAGGTGCGGTCCGCGAACTCCGGGTCCGTCATGATCGTCGCCGGATTGGAGTTGACGAGGATGACCTCGAACCCCTCTTCCTGGAGCGCCTTGGCCGCTTGAGTGCCCGAATAGTCGAACTCCGCACCCTGCCCGATTATGATCGGGCCGGACCCTATCACCATTATCCGGTGGATGTCCGTGCGCTTAGGCATTGAGTTCAGCTGAATTCATTGGACCAAAGGTAGCAAATGGCTGGGTCACTCCGCTTGTCCTGAAGGCGTCCTGAACTGACGCTCCCCGGCATGCTTTTCCAGTTCACGGTTAAGAAAAAGGGAGCCCAAAGGGCTCCCTTTTTCGGTTGGTGCTGTCACGAGCTTAAGCAGCGCTCTTCCCTCTCGGAGCGCGCACGACTTTCCCGGCGTGAAGACAACGGGTGCACACCTTGACCTTCGTGATCTTGCCGTCGATGACGATGCGGGCGACCTGAAGGTTCGGCTTCCAGGTGCGACGTGTCTTGTTGTTAGCGTGCGAAACGTTGTTCCCGTACGCGACGCCCTTGTCGCAGATGTAGCAGCGGTGTCGTTTGATCTGTGCCATGGCCTACGCCTCGTCGGGGATGAGTTCGATGCGAGCCATTTCGGCACCGTCGCCCTTCCGGTGACCGGTCTTCAAGATCCTGGTGTAGCCGCCCTTTCGAGATGCGAAGCGCGGCCCGATCTCCTGAAACAGCTTGTCGGCCGTCGCACGATGCGGGACTTTGGTGCCGGCTAGGCGACGGTTGTGAAGTGTGCCGGTCTTGGCCTTCGTGATCAGCTTCTCCACGAACGGACGGAGCTCCTTGGCTTTCGCCTCGGTGGTCTCAATGGCGCCGCGCTCGATCAGAGCCTTCGCCAGATTTTTCATCAAGGCGAGTTTCTGCTCGCTGGTGCGACGAAGCTGCCTGCCAACCTTACGGTGACGCATCGCTTACCCTTCCTCTTCGTCGTCGGCACCAACGGTGGCGACGTTCCGATTGGGTGGCGTGCCTTGATCCGTGATGCGGACACCGTCGGGTGTCTCCTCGTACTTCATTCCGAAGTTCAAATTCTCCCGCTCCAAGAGATCGGCGATCTCGTTCAGCGACTTCTTGCCGAAGTTCTTGACCTGAAGAATCTGGCTCTCGCTCTGGCGGACCAAATCACCCAGCGTCCGAATAGCTGAGTTCTTGAGCGAATTGACCGAGCGAACCGAGAGCTCGAAGTCTTCGATCGGAGTACGGAGCACGTCGGCCAAGCGATGGGCATCCCCGCCTGGGACGTCCGCGCCCGGAACGAGTGGAGCCGACGCGTGGGAGCCAAAGCCGGCAAAGTACTGGAAGTGAGTCTGCGCCAGTGCGGCCGCGTAGCTCACGGCCTCCTCCGGCGTGATCGTGCCGTTGGTCTCGACCGTCAAGGTCAACCGATCGTAGTCGGTGCGCTGACCAACGCGTGTCTCGGCGACAGCGAAGTTGGCGCGGCGAACCGGGTTGTAGATCGAATCGATGCGGACGACATCGACCGGAAGTGTCTTGTCGACCACGTGCTGGTCGGCTTCGACGTAGCCCCGCCCGCGGCCCACATAGAGCTCGACATTAATCTCGCGGTCGCCCTGAAGGGTGAAGAGGTGCTGCGTACGATCGATGATCGTGACGCCACCCTGTCCCTCGATATCAGCCGCCGTCACGGGACCCGCCGCGTTCTTGAAGATCCGGAGTACGGTGTTCTCCACGCCCTCGTCGAGCGAAAGCGTCAGCGTCTTCAAATTGCCGATGATCTGGTGGACGTCTTCGACGACGCCCGGAATAGTCTGGTGCTCGTGCAGGACCCCATCGATGCGGAATCCCCACACCGCCGACCCGCGTAGCGACGAGAGGAGGAGACGCCGCATGGCGTTCCCGAGGGTGTGTCCAAAGCCGCGCTCGAGCGGCTGGAGGCGAAATTCTGCGACGTTGGGATTGTCTTCGCGCTTTGTCGCTTCGACTAGCTGCGGACGGACAAGTCCTCTGAGATCAATTGCGGTTGCCATTTTTTTCGATTCCTTGAACGTGCCACCCCGCCCCTAACGCGCGGTGAGCCCGTAACGAGAGTTAGGGTCTCGTCCTGCTGTATGGTTTCAATACGACGGCGAATGCGATACTGCTGATACCTGTCCCCAAGAGCGGTGCTGCTACTTCGAGTAAAGCTCGACCACCAGTTGTTCCTGTGCGGCGATAGGAATGTTCGGTCTGGTCGGTCGCTCGAGCATCTTGCCGCTGAACGTGTCGCGATCCACCGCGATCCACGAAAGCGGAGCGCCACGGCTCGACTGATCCATCGCCGCCATCACGCTCGCCTGCTCGCGCGACTTCATGCGCACCCGAATCTCCTGTCCCGGCTGCACCAAGTAGCTCGGAATGTCGACCGACTTCTGATTCACCTCGACGTGACGGTGCCGGATGAGCTGGCGCGATGCCTTCCTGCTGCCCGCGAAACCCATGCGGTACACGACGTTGTCGAGACGGGACTCCAGCGCGGCCAAGAGGTTGTGTCCCGTGATTCCCGGTAGCGGTGCGACCCGCTCGAAGGTGTTCCGGAACTGTCTCTCGCTTACGCCGTAAATGCGTTTGATCTTCTGCTTCTCACGGAGCTGCTTCGAGTACTCGGACAGCTTGCGCCGGCGTGCGGTCGATGAGCCGTGCTGGCCCGGAGGAGTCGGCCTACGCTCGACTGGGCATTTCTCGGTGAAGCACTTGGTCGCCTTCAAGAACAGCTTCGTTCCTTCGCGGCGGCACTGGCGGCAGCTCGCTCCTGTATAACGCATCGGCTAGACTCTCCGACGCTTGGGCGGGCGACAGCCGTTGTGCGGAATCGGCGTGACGTCCTTGATCGACTTGACCTGGAGACCGGCGGCGACGAGCGCCTGGATCGCGGACTCGCGACCCGAGCCTGGTCCCTGCACTCTCACGTGCACGCGCCGAACGCCGAGCGTCACCGCTTCGCGTCCTGCCTGCTCGCCGGCGACCGTCGCTGCGAACGGCGTCGACTTCTTCGATCCTTTGAAGCCAGCCTTGCCCGAGGAGCCCCACGAGATCGTGTTGCCGTGAGTGTCGGTGATCGTGATCGTGGTGTTGTTGAACGTGGCGCTGACGTGGGCGATCCCTTCCGCCTCGATCACGCGCTTTGCTTTCTTTCCAATTGCCATAATTACTTAGTTACCTTCTTCTTGCCGGCGATTGCGCGGCGTGGGCCCTTCTTGGTACGGGCGTTGGTGTGCGTGCGCTGACCACGAACGGGGAGCCCGCGGCGGTGACGGATGCCGCGGTAGCTACCGATGTCCATGAGGCGCTTGATGTTCATCGCGATCTCGGTGCGGAGCGCACCCTCGACGCGAAAATCCTTCTCGATCGCCTGGCGAAGCCGGTTCGTATCGGTATCGTTGAGATCGCGAATGCGTTGCTCGGAGTTGACACCGGTCGACTTGAGAATCCGTCGCGCCGTCGCGCGGCCAATGCCGAAGATGTAGGTAAGACCGATCTCGACCTTCTTCTCGCGCGGGAGATCCACGCCAGCAATACGCGCCATTATCAGCCCTGTTTCTGCTTGTGTTTTGGATTGCGCTTGCAGATGATGCGAGTCACGCCTTGTCGCTTAATGACCTTGCAGTGCTCACAGATCGGCTTCACGCTGCTGCGAACTTTCACGTCCAACTCCCCACTTGATGAGCAAAGAGGGCCGAAGCCCTCCGAAAATTTCCGAGGTTAGCCTTTGAAAATACATTGACTAAACACGGAACGCAACCCGGGGACATGGGCCAAAGTGTGACGGCAGAGGGGGTTAGATGCTTAGATGGTCTTCATCACCGACCTGAGTTCAGAAGCCGGCTCTTTTGCCTCGGTGATCATCCGCCCAAGCACTATGTAGGTCGCACCCGCTCTCGCCGCCTCAGCCGCCGTCACCGTCCGCTTCTGGTCGTCGGTTCTTCCGCCCGCGGGCCGGATCCCGGGCACAAGCAGCTTGAGCTTTTCGCCGTACTTGGCGCCGATCTTCTGAGCCTCGAGCCCGCTACAGACCACCCCGTGAGCACCCACCGCCGCGCAGTCTCCCGCCAGCCGAAGAACCTCCCCATACACCTCAAGTGATTTCCGTCCCCAGGCACTCCTGAGCATGGCCGCGTCCAAGGAGGTGAGGATCGTTACTCCCAGGACGCCACAGCTCGCTCCCGCGCCCTCGACAGCAGCCTCGATCATCTCGCGACCGCCAGTCGCGTGGACGGTGAGAAGCTTGGCCCCGATCGACGCCGCGCTCCTGGCCGCGCCCCGGACAGTGTTCGGAATGTCGTGCAGCTTCAAGTCGAGAAACACGTCCTTTCCAAGCGCGCGCAGCGTCTGAACGATCTGGGGGCCGGCAGCGGTGAAGAGCTCGCCACCAACCTTATAGAACTTGCACGCCTCACCCAGCCGCTCCACCATCGAGAGCGCCTGATCTGCCTTGGGGAAATCGAGCGCCACGATCGGAATCGGGTGTCGGGAACTCGCGGGCGTGCTCCGCGTCGCCACTTTGGTTCGGGTGCCCGCCGGCCGCTGATGAGGCGTCACTTCAGCTCTCCCAACGTAGTGATCCGCGCAAGTCGCTCAACGAAGCTACTCCGTTCTTCCTCAACCAGTGGGCGAGCTCGCCGACGAGCTTCTCAGGAAGACGCGGCTCTTGGAGCGCGGCGGTACCGATCGCTACCAAGGACGCGCCGGCCAAGACGTACTGAACGATATCGGTCGCGGACGTGATCCCGCCGACTCCGATCACCGGGAGCGGCACCGCCTTGGCAACTTTATAGGTCGCGAGCACACCGACGGGCAAGAGCCCGGGACCACTGACGCCACCCGTGCCAAACCCCAGCACAGGTTTCCGCGCGTCGACATCTATCACGAGGCCCGGCAGCGTGTTCACCACCGAGATCCCGTCGGCTCCTGCGTCGGCCGCGATTTGCGCACTTCGACCGATTTCCTGCAAGGTCGGCGAGAGTTTGACGAAGATCGGCTTTCGAGTAGCGCTCCGCGCCCGTCTAACGACTTCCTTGAGCGACTCGGGATCGGCGCCGAACTCCAATCCGCCCGCTTTCACATTGGGGCAGCTCACGTTCAGCTCATAGCCCGAGACGCCGCGCGAATCATCGAGCATGGAGACGACCGTGGCGAACTCTTCGACTTGATTCCCCACCACATTCACGAGCACTCTTGCTCGCTTGAGGCGGTCCGCCAGCCACGGTAAGTGCTCGGCCCTCACTTCCTCGACGCCGGGATTGGCGAGCCCAACGGCGTTTATCATCCCGCCCTCGAACTCGGCGACCCGCGGCGAGCGCGCTCCGTGCCGGCGTTCGACACTCACCGCTTTGGTGACGAGGCCTCCCAGAGCGTCGAGATCGATAACCCCTGCCAGCTCGCGACCGTAGGCAGCCGTCCCCGCGGCCAGCAAAACCGGATTCTGAAACTCGAGTCCCGCGACGGTGACGGCGAGCGCGGAAGGAGTCACCGCTATCGAGCGCCCCGAATTCGGGACTGGTAGTGCGCGAGGTAGGCGATCACCGACTCGGCGATGTTTCGCGCCAAGGCTCGCTGATTTGCCTGGTCGCTCAGAAAGGTCGCCTCCGACTGGTTGCTACCAAACCCGAGCTCGACCAGCACCGCCGGCATGTACGACCCGCGTAATACGGCGAAGTTCGCCTGCTGCACTCCGCGATTCGGACCGGGATGGACGTCGATCAAACCGTTCTGGATGGTCTCGGCAAGATCGCTCGATTCCCTCAGGTGTTCGTTCTGCGCCATGTCGGTGATGATGAAGTTGAGCGGGTCTCCCTTGGGAGCGTTGGCGCCAGTCTCGAACTTGACTGATTCGTTTTCCATGTCCTGGACTCGCCGCTCATCCTCGGTCTTCGCTTCGGCAAGGAAATATGTCTCGAAGCCGCGCTCGCGGGCCCCCGCAGCGGTATTGTAGCCGGGCGCGTTCACGTGAACGGAGATGAAAACGTCACCATGATTGGTGTTGGCGATCTTTCCACGGTCAGCTAGCGCAATCAAGGTATCGGTCGTTCGGGTCATGAGAACGTTGACACCGCGCGCACGTAGCACAGTCGCGAGCTTCGCGGCCACCGAGAGCGTCACATCCTTCTCCACAAACCAGGGCGATGTGCCGATCGGTCCGGACATTCCGCGGTCGGGTCCGCCATGACCTGCGTCAATGACCACGAGTTTGGGCGTTGAAGCCCTTCTCCGGACGGGAGGCAGTGGTGCGGCGGCGACCCGCGGAGCTGGCGAGCGAGCGGCCGCTGTCACCACGAATGTGCGGAGCTCCCCCAGCGCGACATCATAGAAATAGCCGCCGCCATAGCGCGGAATTACCTCGCTCACGAACTGAAAAGGCAGATAGAGCTGTCCGCCAAGCACCTGCGGAGCACGCGAGAGCGGGACCGTCAGCGAATCGAGCTTGGCGAACGGAATTCCATCGATCAGATAGAGACGAGCGTGCGGGAGGGCCAAGGTGTAGTGAAGGTTTGTACCGGTGATGAGCATTCCCTTCATCGCTCTCATCAGCACATCGGCGCGCACGCTCGGTTCGCCGCCCAAGATCGTGACAGGAACCGACATCGTTGTCTGGCCATCGCGGACGACGAGGAAAATTGGAGCCGGCGTCCCGGCCGAAGATCCGGCCACCTGCAGGGCGAGGAAGAGAGCGATCACCGAGTGCGCACCGCGCGCTGCATGTCGCGTTCGTCGTCGCGGCGCTTTTCGTCCGCGCGCTTGTCGTAGAGCTTTTTCCCTTTGCCCAATGCGAGGGCGATTTTCGCTTTTCCGCGCTTGAAGTAGATCTCCAGCGGAATCAAGGTCAGGCCCTGGCGCTCGACCGCGCCGATCATCTTCCGGATCTCCTTCCGGTGCAGCAGGAGTTTCCGCGTCCTCGTCGGCTCGTGATTGAAGTAGCTCGCCTGTTCGTAGGGCGATATGTGCAGGTTGAGCAGAAAAACCTCTCCATCCTTAACGATCGCGTAGGAGTCAGCGATGTTGGCCTTTCCGTTCCGGAGGGACTTGACCTCGCTGCCAGTCAGAACCACTCCCGCTTCCCAGGTGTCGATGATGTGGTAGTCGTGTCTCGCGCGTTTGTTCCGCGCAACCGACTCCTTCACATCTTTTTTCTCGACGGTCTCTGCCATTTGACTTCGTGCTCAGGTTAGACGCAACAGCGATGTTGGGAAAGCGCTCGCGTTGACTTCACTATCCTCGGTTTCTATCTTCGGAGCTGAGTTGGCCGAAGTGGTGGAACTGGTAGACGCGCTGGCTTCAGGAGCCAGTGGGCGCAAGCTCGTGGGGGTTCGAGTCCCCCCTTCGGCATCTAAAAAAGAACGGCGCGTCTGCTCAGTCAGGCGCGCCGTTTCTGCATCGAGATTAGAGATCTAGACCGTCTCTAGGATCGGAAGACCGGCTTTCTCGCTCGTGCCAGGCGTGGCGCTCGGCAGTCCCACGCGCTCGCGAACCGTGGGCTCATCGTGCAAGAGGTCGGCGAGACTCACGCCTTGGAGCACGTCGTCGATTCGAGCCTGCAACATCACCCACACCGGCCTGATGCTGCAGTTGTGGGAGGCCGAGCATCGCTCCTCCTCTACCGGGTGGCTCACGCAGTGGAGATCAAACGTCTCCAACTCCGACGCGTGGATCACGTCCCTAATCGATATCTCCTCGGGCGCACGAGCGAGCACGTAGCCGCCCCTCGCGCCCCGCGTGCTCGCGATCACGCCTGCGCGCCGTAGCCTCAGCAGAATCTGCTCGACATAGTCGGCCGGCAACCGCTCCTGACGCGCTATCTCCCGCCCATTCACGGGCCCGAGTTGAGTGCGCTTGGCGAGGTTGAGCGCGCAAATCACTCCGTACTCAGCCCAGGTCGTTATCCGCATGTAATCAGGATAGGGATTAGAGGCTGTTCCGACAAGGGGACCTCACCCGACGGACCCGCCGCCGTGCTTCCCACCGGGCACCCCAATCTCGGTCATTTTCCGGAGGTCCAAAACCTGATCGATCTCTTTGGCCGGCAACACTTTCTCCCGCTTGACGAGATCACGGATGAGGACGTTCTCCTTGACCGACTGCTTACTGATTTCGGCGGCCCGGGCGTAGCCGATTTGGGGAGCGAGCGCCGTGGCCAGAGCCGCTGACCTCTCGAGCCAGTATTTGCACTGCTCATCGTTGGCCTCGAGCCCCTTGACTGTCTTCTCCGCAAATACCTGCGCGGAATTCCCCAGGATCAGCATCGAGAAGAGAACGTTGTGCGCTATCACAGGCATCATCACGTTCAACTCGAGTTGGCCGTGCTCCGCGGCCACGCTAACACAGGCGTCGTTACCGAAGACCTGGAAGCAGACTTGGTTCACCATCTCCGGAATCGATGGATTGACCTTCCCCGGCATTATCGACGAACCCGGCTGTACCGCGGGAAGTCGGATCTCGTCGAGGCCGGTGCGCGGACCGCTGGCCATGAGCCGGAGATCGCTCGCCATCTTGCTCAGGTCCAAGGCCAGAACTTTGAGCTGCGAGCTGAAAGCGGCCACGTCCCCCATGCTTTGCATCAGCTGGATCCGATCCTTTCCCTCGCGCAGATCCACTTTGAGAGACTCGCGCAGGTGCTTGACCATGAGTTTGGGATACCGGGGTTCCACGTTGACGCCGGTTCCCACGGCACTCCCGCCGATTCCCAGATCGCGCAGATAGTCCGCAGCTTGGACTACCCGCTTAAGTCCGCGGCGAAGAGACTCCGCGTAAGCGCCCAACTCCTGTCCGAGTCGGATCGGCATCGCGTCCTGAAGGTGGGTGCGGCCGGATTTGAGTACGTCGTCGAACTCCTCGCCCTTCTTCTCGAACTCCTTCGCGAGTCCCTCGAAGGCTTTCTCGAACGGTCGAAGCTCCATGAGACACGCAAGCCGAATCGCCGTCGGGATCACGTCGTTCGTCGATTGCGCCATGTTGACGTGATCGTTCGGATGAACTGGCGAATACGTGCCGCGCTTCGCGGCCAGGATCTCGTTGGCCCGGTTCGCCAGAACCTCGTTCGCGTTCATGTTGTGTGAGGTGCCGGCACCCGCCTGATAGACATCGACGACGAAATGCTCGCGGTGCTTGCCGGCGAGAACCTCGTCCGCTGCCTTAACGATGGCGTCCGCGATCTTGGGGTCGAGCCGCCCCGTTTCCTTGTGGGTGAGCGCCGCGGCGCGCTTGATCTGGACGGTCGCGTCTACGAATGCTGGCAGCGGCCCGAGCCGACTGATCGGAAAATTCTGGACGGCGCGCAATGTCTGGACGCCGTAAAGCGCGCCGGCCGGAACCTGAAGCGTGCCCAGCGGATCCTTCTCGGTGCGAGTCTTATCGCTCATGATGGCTCAAGGGTGAATGCCCAAGTTAGTGTCCGACAATCCGGGCCGTGCCGTTCAGAAACGGATTCGACTTTCGCTCCTGAGCGATCGTCGTCTCCACCCCATGACCGGGATAGACCACCGTCTGGCTCGGGAGCGCCGAGATCTTCTCGAGCGACGCGGCCAAGAGCGGCGGGTTTGAGAAGGGCAGATCGGTTCTCCCGATCGATCCCGCGAACAAGCAATCACCCACGAGCGCGATTCCGTTCCCGTGGATGACCACGTGTCCAGGAGCATGACCGGGCGTGTGCATCACGGTCATTTCCTCATTCCCGACCTTGAGACGTTCACCATCCAGGAACTCGCGGTCCGGTGCTGGCGGTTCCTCGAACGGAAGGCCGTAGACCTCCGCCTGCCGAGACGCTGCCTGGTACAAGCGGAGGTCGAGCGGGTGCAGGTAGATCGGCACATCCCATTTCCGCTTGACGGACGCGATCGCACCTACGTGATCGACGTGGGCGTGCGTGATCCAGATCGCCTCGAGAGTCGCTCCCGTCTGCTCGATTTCCTCGACGAGCCGCTCGCCCTCGCTCCCCGGATCAACTATCACCGCCCGATTGGAGCGATCGTCCACCACCAGGTAGCAATTCTCCTGGAACGCTCCGACGGTGATGGTCTTGACGTACACCGCTACTTGGTCGCTTTGCGGCGAAGCGCTGGCCGCAGCACTGGAGCGCGGTGTCTCCCGCCGAGCTTCATGTGTAACCACCCGAGCTGGTGTGGGAGCTCTCCAGGGCTTCCTGCGTCGGCTGGCCCGATCCTTCGCGCTCCATCTCCTTGAATCGCGTGATGTATTTGTCCGCCGCAATTGCGGCCGTCGTCGCGTCGCCCGACGCCGTTGTGACTTGGCGGCTCAACTGCGCCCTTAGGTCACCGGCGACGAAGAGGCCCGGGATGGACGTCATCATGGCGTTGTCCGTGAGCACGTAGCCCATCACGTCGTGGTCGAAGTGCCCGTTGATTACGCCAGTGTTCGGTCGGAACCCGATAAAGATGAAGAGGCCGGTCGCGTCGAGGAGCCTCCGCTCCCGCGTCACCAGATTGTGCAAGCGGAGGCCCGTCATTCCGTGATCGGGTTTTCCCTCGACTTTCTCGACGATCGTGTTCCAGATCACTTCGATTTTAGGGTTGTCGAACACGTGCTTCTGCAGGATCTTGGACGCCCGGAATTCGTCGCGGCGATGGATCAGATAAACCTTGCTGGCGTACCGCGTAAGGAAGTCAGCCTCCTCGCACGCAGCGTCTCCGCCCCCGACGACGGCCACGACCTGCTGTTTGAAGAATGCCGCGTCGCAGATGGCACAGTACGACACACCTTTCCCCGCGTACTCCAGCTCGCCCGGAATTCCGAGCTTGATCGGAGTCCCACCAGCCGTCACGATCACAGCGGGCGAGCGGAAAATGTCACCGTTCTCGGCTTCGGTTTGGAAATAACCGTCCGGCATCTTCGTTACGGACGTGACGCCAGTCGTCTCGAAGAACTCCGCGCCGAACTGCTTGGCGTGCGCAGCGAACTTCTCCGCCAGCTCGTGCCCAAGAATTTTGGGGAAGCCGATCACGTCGTCGAGATACTCCGTATTTAGCAGTTCTCCACCAGGAAAGCCGCGCTCAAGCACTGCGGTCTTGAGCATCGCGCGCCCCGTGTATAGCGCGGCCGTCATTCCAGCCGGACCAGCTCCCACGATGACAACCTCGTAGTCACGCGCTTTCGCCAATTGATTCATCCAAAAAGAAATCCCACTGAGAAAACACTCAATGGGCGAAATATAACCGGGCTTACGACTGGCTTAGCACCTTTAGCGACGAACGTGACGGCCTCCGTCGACCATGATCGTCTCGCCAGTCACGTAATCGGCATCGAGCAGGTAGAGAACGGCCTTCGCTACGTCGTCGGGGCTGCCCAGACGTCCGACCGGCGTAGTTGCGATGAGCTTGTCGGCTTGCTCGTGGGTCCATCCGTCCGGCAGAAGCACCGGTCCCGGAGCGACCGCGTTGACGCGGATCTTGGGCGCGAGCGCGTGCGCCAAGGCGCGCGTCATCTGCACGATGCCAGCCTTGGTAATCGAGTGCGGGATGTAGCCTCTCCACGTCTCGAACGCTGCCAGATCGGCGATGTTCACAATCGCTCCGCCACGATCCCCCATCACACGCGCCGCCGCCTGACAAAGGAAAAAGGGAGCACGAAGATTGAGCGCGAACATCGCGTCCCAGTCCTCGACCAGGACTTCTCCAACCGGAGTGCGTAGCATCACCGCCGCTGAATTGATCAGAACGTCGAACGAGCCAAACACCTTCATGGTGTGCTCGATCAGTCTGGGTGCGGTCGCAGGATCGGTAAGATCGCCGGGTAGCGTGACCGCGTCGCTTCCCGCAGCCGTGATTTCTTCGACAGTCTGGCGCGCTCCCTTTTCCGAGCCAGCGTAATGCACTCCGACGCGCATGCCCGCTTTCCCCAACGCCAGAGCGATCACTCGCCCCACGCGCGTCCCCGCGCCAGTAACCAAGGCTACGCGGCTATCGAGTTCCACTCGTCGCTCCCGTGAACGCCAGTTTTTCGTCCTGCCGCTCGAGCCACTCGATCGGGACGTTCATTATTCCGAGCCGGCGGGGCCCGTCCGGAGCTCCGTGCCAATCCGATCCGCCGCTTGGCACGAGGCTGAAGAAATCGGCGAGCGCCTTGAGCCGCTTCACGTCTTCCGACGAATGGCTGGGATGCATTATCTCCAGACCATCGAGTCCCGCCTCGACCAACGGCTCCAGTCGCTCCCGCCTACCCCCGTCGCCCGGATGCGCCCAGATCGCCAACGCGCCGGCTTCGTGCGCGATTGCGATCGCATCCTTGATCGAGAAACGGTCCTTGGCGACGAAAGCGCTTCCATTAGCTCCCAAATACCTCATGAAGGCGTCCCGAAAATCGTGCACCATGCCGCGCGCTATCAAGGCCCGGGCGACGTGCGGACGGCCCACCGCGCCACCATTCGATTGCTGAAGAACCTCATCCATCGTGAGCGAAATGCCAAGCGAGTTGAGCTTGTCGACGATTTTCTGAGCTCGCGCGTGACGCGCCACGCGGAGCTCGCTCAGACGCTTCTCCAGCGTCTCGAGATGAGTGAGGTGGAGCGCCAGCAAATGGACTTCGTGCTCCTCGTGAAAAGCGCTCAGCTCCACTCCCGCAATTATCCGAATGCCGAGGCGCTCACCCGTCTCGCGCGCCGCCCTGACTCCATCGATCGTGTCATGATCGGTGAGCGCGAGAGCGACCAAGCCGCACCGCTCTGCCGCTTCGATTACCTGTTGGGGGGCGAGTGTACCGTCAGATGCGGTCGAGTGTGTGTGCAGGTCGACGAACGCCAAGCGGCCCGCATCCCCGCTCACGTCGCGTAACCGGCCTCAGGCGACGTAAAGCTTGGCTGCGACTGCTCGAAGAGCTCCTTCAGTTGCGCATCTGATAGCTCGGCGAACGCCTGCTCGCGCGAGCGTGTGCCCTGGGGTGAATAACGCGTGACGCGCACTTGGCGATCTTTGTTCTCGCCGCGCGAGAATATGAGCCCGTACTCGTCCTGGGTGTACTTCGTGATGTGACCCGACGGAGACACGTCCCACTTCTGTCCGTCTACCTCGAGAGCGCGAGCCGGCATTTAAAGCTCGACCTCTTGATAGACGCGCGATGGATCCAATGTCTTATGCGGCGCGTTGGCATGAGCGTTCGTCAGCGTCTCTTCGTCGTCGGCTTCAGTAAATTCTACGAAGGCGCCGGGGAGGGACGCCTCCTCGAACACCCAGAAGCGGCAATTTGCCGCCATGTAGTGCGAGCGGAGCGCCTTGAGACGGTTCGTGTAGTTCTTACGCTCGGCGGAAGGAACCGTCGAGCGCTGAATCGTGAGAGCCTTGGGCATCTTAGAGTCCGGTCTCCGGAAATGTTTCTATTGTTGTCTTAACGAAGGCGAGGAATTGGTCCGCGACCGCTCCGTCGATCACTCGGTGATCGAACGAGATTGAAAAATAAGCGCATGTACGGATGGCGATCGTGTCCTCGCCATCTGCGCCCGGCAAGATCTTGGGACGCTTCTCGATGACGCCCACCCCAAGAATGGCGACTTGGGGCTGATTGATGATGGGCGTTCCCATTAGCGAGCCGAATACGCCGGGATTCGTAATGGTGAACGTTCCTCCCTGAACCTCTTCCGGAGAGAGCTTCTTCGATCTGGCGCGAGCCGCCAAGTCGTTGAGCGCGCGTGTGATTCCCGAAAGGGAAAGATCGTCGGCGTGCTTGATGACTGGCACAATGAGTCCCCAATCGAGCGCCACGGCCACGCCAATGTTGATCTGCTTTCGATAGATGACGTTCGTGCCGGCCACGGACGAGTTGATCACCGGGAACGTCTTTAAGCCCTGCGTCACCGCTTTGATTATGAAGGGCATGTAGGTGAGCTTCTGCCCAGTTGCCGCTTCGAACTCCGCGCGCTGTTTCGCTCGTATACGGGCGACGCGCGTGAAATCGATTTCGATGAAGGAGGTGACGTGGGCCGATGTGTGGCGCGACGCCACCATGTGCGCGCTGATGAGAGCGCGCATTTTGGACATGGGCTCCACGACATCGCCGGCCCACGGTTCGGGCAACGGTAGAGCGTGGCCGCCACCCAAACCGCGCGCCTGTCCTGGTATTGAAGGCGTTGCCGTCGCGCCCGATTCTATGAACCCCAGTATGTCGCGCTTGGTCACACGACCCGCGATGCCCGAGCCGTGGAGCGAGGCGATGTTAACGCCATGCTCCGCCGCGATCTTCCGGACTAGGGGCGAGGATTTGGTCCGAACCCGATCCTCGAAGGAATTGCCGTTCCCGGTGTGTGATGCCGCGATTGCGGGCGCGCTCGGTTGCCGACGCGCGGGAGCGGGCGCGGTGACAACTTCGCGTTGGGGGGCGGGCGCAGTCGGCTTCTTTTCAGTCTCCTTTCCCGCGGCCTGTGTGGGGACGACTGTAGGGCTCGATACTGGCTCCTCGGCCTTCCCAATCGCCGCCCCCTTTTCGGTTTCGAGCCTGGCAACGACCGTCTGGACCGCCACGGTCTCCCCTTCCTGCACGATTATCTGGGCGAGCACCCCAGCGGCCGGAGACGGAATCTCCGCGTCGACCTTGTCGGTCGAGATCTCGAAGATCGGCTCGTCGCGCTTCACCTCGTCGCCCACTTTCTTGAGCCACTTGGAAAGCGTGCCCTCGGCGATCGACTCACCCATCTGCGGCATAATTATGTCTACACGTGCCACCGCTTCTCCTTGGGTTCGCTTATTTGTACGGACGGCTTCGATTCAGCCGTCTCAATGCAAGAACTGGTAGCGTGAGCGCGCCAACAACGGCTCCGATACCAGCATACACCCACCAATTGCACGCCGGAAGTCCCTCAGGAGGCTTACAGCCTTCGACGCTTCCAACAAACTTTCCAATCAGCACCGCGAACATTCCGCCGCTGAAAAAACCCGCGGCAGTCGTGATGCATCCAACACCCAAGTTCCGCGCGATCATCTCACCGCGATCGGGCTCACTCTTTGGCATCAGTAGGCGGCGAGCTTCCTCAGCGCTACGACTATGTCCGAGGTCTGTGGCAGAACATAATCCTCGAGCGGCGGAGAATACGGCAACGGAACGTCTGCCGCAGTAACGCGAAGTATCGGCGCATCGAGCCACTCGAAGGCGCTCTCGTTGATCCGCGAGGTGATCTCGCCCGCCACGCCACCCGTCCGCGTGTCCTCGTGAACGATCAGAACACGATTCGTTTTTTTCACTGTCCCGACAATTGCCTCATCGTCCATCGGCAGGAGCGTGCGGAGGTCCAAGACCTCGACCGACAGTCCGTCCTCCTTTTGGACCTGTTCCGCGGCTTCGAGCGCCTTCCACACAGTGGCCGCATACGTGATTATGGAGACGTCCTTCCCCTCTCTCGCAACCCGCGCTTTCCCGATCGGCGTCAGGTGATCGCCCGCAGGCATTTCTTCCTTGATCCGGCGATAGAGATACTTGTGCTCGAAATAGAGCACGCAATCCTCGTCCCGAATCGCTGATTTGAGCAGGCCCTTGGCGTCGCTCGCGGTCGCGGGATACACGATCTTTAGACCGGGCGTGTGCAGAAAGGCTGCCTCCGGATTCTGCGAATGAAACGGCCCTCCCCGCACGTAACCGCCGCTCGGGCCGCGAACGACCATTGGGCACGGAAGCATCGCGCGGTAGCGCGCGGTCGCCACATAGTTGGTGAGCATGTCGTAGCCGGTCGAAATGAAGTCGATGAACTGCATCTCGCATACTGGCCGCATCCCCATGTGCGCCGCACCCGCCGCGGCGCCGATAATGGCCGCTTCCGAGATCGGCGTGTCGATCACACGCTCTTCACCGTACTTGGCCATCAGTCCTTCGGTGACCTTGAAGGCGCCCCCGTAGGCGCCGATGTCTTCGCCCAGACAGAACACGTTCTTGTCGCGGTCCATCTCCTCGAACAACGCTTCACGAATCGCCTCGAGATAAGTGATCTCAGACATCGTGCGTCCCCCAGCTCGAGGGACGCTCGTGCGTCTCGACCGCCGACTTGATCCCCTCTCTGAACCAGAGCGGGGCCAGGACCGGAGGGTCGGCGTAAATCCCGACGAGCGCGTCCGTTGGCTCGGGCATGGGCGACGCGTCGGCTTCGTCAGTCGCGCGGTCGATCTCTTCCTTTACCCGAGCCTGGACTTGGTCCAGCTCGACCTTCTCGAATTCTTCGGCTAGTAGTCGTTTCTCGTAGCGGTCGATCGGATCGTTCTCGCTGGCCCAGCGGTCGATTTCGCCCACCGGGACATACGACTGGTTGTCGTGTTCGGCGTGACCCTTTCTACGATAGGTCATGAGCTCGATCAGGGTGACGCCGCCACCTGAGCGAGCGCGATCGACTGCGCGCTTCGTCGTTTGGTAAGTAGCGATGACATCGTTCCCGTCCGCTTGCTCGCCAGCGATCCCGTAACCGATCGCCTTGTCGACGAGCTGCCTGGCCGCGGTCTGCTTCAAGAGCGGCGTCGAGTACGCGTAGCCGTTGTTCTCGACCACCACCACGAGCGGGCATTTCTCTACCGCCGCGAAGTTGATTCCCTCATGGAACGCACCGGTCGAGGTGGCGCCATCGCCGACGTAGACCAAACCCACGCGAGGCTCCTTCCTCATCTTGAAAGAGAGCGTGACACCCGCCATTACGGGAACCATGTCGCCCAAGTGCGAGATCTGGCCAATGAACCCGCGCACGAGGTCGCCATAGTGGATGTTGAGCTCCCGCCCACGAGTCGGTGAATCGCCCTTGGCCATATACTGCTTGATGATCTCGTTGGGCTTGGCGCCTTGGACGAGCATCGAGCCCAAGTTCCGGATCAAAGGCGACAACACATCGCCCTTCGATCTGTCGAGGGCGTACGCGCTCCCTACCGCGTCCGCCTCCTGACCCAGTGACCTGAAGAGTCCGCCGATGACTTTGGTCTGCCGGTAAAGATTGACAAGCCGCTCTTCCAGCGAGCGCGTGAGCCGCATGTAGTAGTAGAGCTCGAGCTTCTGCTCGCGAGAAAGCGATCCGCTCGAGTCCGGGGGGGCGGACTCTTTCGTCAGATTTTCTGTCTTGCTCGCGGTGGCGCCGGACCGCGCCATGCTAGTACGCCGCTTCGATGCGGTGGCGCGGGTCTCCCGCCTTGTGCAGCGCGACAAAGAATTTCTTGGCGTTTCGGTCGAGGCGGCTCTCGCCCGTCTGATCGGTTCCGACCTCGACGAAGGTGTAGTGGCCGCCTTCCTTGCGCACGCTCAGCTCAAGTATCCCCAAGTCTCCGCCGAACGTGCGCGAGCGCGCGGTGTGCCCCCTGCGCTCCATCCCGATTTCGGGAAAGAATTCGTCCGCGATCCGAAGCACATCGACTGGTGTGAGCTGTGTTCTAAAAAAGTGGCGCATGAGCTCAGGTGCCCGGTTCGCTCGCGGGACGGACCGTCTGGATCCAATCAACCTTCTCGAGCGGGAGCGGTGCGCTCCTCTTGACGCGGAACTGAATAGCCGCTGCCCAGTCTCCGGTGGTCGCGAAGAAGAGACGGCCCGAGTAGGTCCCTAGCTCTTTCTCCTTGTTCAGGCCGTCATTGGTGTTGGCCCTGTCCGCGCTCGTGGCGAAGACTCTCCCCTCACCGTTCTCGATCGGCTGACCCGTCTTCTTGTCTTGGACCACGATCCGGTAGACCGCCGGCTCAAGCGCGCGCGGTGGCATCGGGTCCATGGTCACCCGAAACGCGTAGCTATCCGACCACAGCCTAAGCTCGAGCGCCTTTTTGTTGGGGCCGCAGCTCGTCACCAGCGCGGCGAGCAATGACACAAGAGCGAGCCGGCGAAGCATCAGGCGTAGTACTCCAGGCCCAGGTGGGTGATCTGATCTTCACCCATGAGATGCCGGAGCGTGTTCTTGAGCTTCGTCTGCTGGATGAAGAGGTCGTGCTCGGGCTGAAGACCAGGGGCGACCATCGGGCTCTTGTAGTAGAACGAGAGCCACTCCTGGATTCCTTTCATCCCGGCCCGATGCGCGAAGTCGGAAAAGAGTGCCAAGTCGAGCACAATTGGCGCGGCCAAGATCGAGTCGCGGCAGAGAAAGTTGATCTTGATCTGCATCGGATAGTTCATCCACCCGACGATGTCGATGTTGTCCCAGCCTTCCTTGTTGTCTCCCCGGGGCGGGTAGTAGTTGATGCGCACGACGTGCGAGAAATCCTTGTAAAGATCCGGATAGAGCTCCGGCTGGAGGATGGTGTGAAGCACGCTCAGCTTGGACTCCTCCTTGGTCTTGAACGACTGCGGATCGTCCAGCACTTCGCCGTCCCGATTGCCGAGAATGTTGGTCGAGTACCAACCGCGGAGCCCGAGCATGCGCGCCTTGAGTCCGGGCGCCACAATCGTCTTCATCCACGTCTGACCGGTCTTGAAATCCTTTCCCGAGATCGGCACGCCTTTGTCCTGCGCCAGCTTGAGGAGCGCGGGCGTATCGACGCACAGGTTGGGCGCGCCATTGGCGAACGGAATCCCTTCCATGATCGCCGCATAGGCGTAAAGCATCGACGGCGCGATCGCGTCGTCGTTCTTCTCCATCGCCTTCTCGAATTGCTCGATGGTCGCGTGTTGCGGGGCCGCCTTGATAAAGATCTCGGTGGACGCGCACCACACGATGACCAGGCGGTCGCATTTGTTCTTAGCCTTGAAGTCGCGCATGTCCTGCCTGAGCTGCTCGGCCAAGTCGCGCTTGGTCTTCCCCTTCTTCACGTTCGTTCCGTGAATGCGGGTGACGTACTTGTTGTCGAACACCGCCGGCATGGGCTTAATGCCCTTCAGGAAATCCGCGATCGGCTCGATGTCCCGCTCGTCGAGAACGCCGGCTTTGCGCGCAGCGGTGAGCGCGTCGTCTGGTATGGGATCCCAGGCGCCAAACACCAAGTCGTCCAACTTGGCCAAGGGAATCAAATCCTTGATCAAGGGCGCGCGTTTCTCCGTCCGCTTGCCGAGCCGGATGGTCGCCATTTGGGTGAGCGAGCCTATCGGCTTGGAGCGGCCACGCCGGATGCTCTCGACACCGGCCATGAACGTGGTGGCGACCGCACCCAAGCCGGGGGTAAGAATGCCGAGCCGGCCAGTGGCAGTCGCTATCGATTTAGGAACGTTACCAGAGGACGATCTGGCCAATTTCTATCTCCGTTGGGATTATGACTGCGCTCGGCGCGTGGCCGGGATTCCCGTCGTTTTGGACGGCGCAGTGGGATTGGTGGTGCTCTGAGAGACTGGATCGCTGACGATTCGGATCGGCTTCGAATCCAGGTGCTGGGTGGCCCGATAAACGAATGCGATCCTCTGTACGGCGGTGATCCACGCTGTGACGGTGAGGAGGACGATGATCCCGATCAGCACCCAGCCGTTCCAGAATAGACCGAACAGCGCCTGCGGAGCGGAAAGAAGCACGATGCGCTCGGGACGCTGCATCACGCCGACCTTGGCATCGATTCCGAGCGATTCGGCTCGGGCGCGGGTGTAGGAGACCAGGAACGTCCCGATTATCCCGCAGAGGCACACTACCACCATGTAGATGTTGTGATGAGCGGGACTGGTTGCATAAAAAACTGTCAGGCCCGCCATTAGTGCGCCGTCGGCCACGCGGTCCAAGGTCGAGTCGTAGAACGCCCCGAAAACCGTGCAACGCCCTGTCCGTCTCGCCACCTGCCCATCCACCACATCGAAGAAGGCCGTGACCGCCATGATCCAGCCCGCCGTCATGATATGACCGGTCGCGTAGACCACGCCCGCTGCGATTGTGAGCAGCGTTCCAACGGTAGTGAGCGTGTTGGGGTTGACCTTGTTCCGAGCCAGAACGCCGACGGCCGGCTCTAGGACCCGGAGCACTCCATTCTTTACGTAGTCGGTGGGAGATGGCATTCAGCTTGGGCCGGCGGTGAGCACGAGCTAGCCGACGTGCCGGCTCACCGGCTGACGGCGCACAAAAAAGGGCCGACGTGTGACAACACGACGGCCCGTAAAACTAAGCCCTTCAACGATCTATTTCCACCCGCGAGTCAACTGCGGAAACACTTGCCTCGTTACGGGAGGCGCCAATCGTACATGCTCGAAAGGGTGACGTTGCTCTTGGTGTATGTCCGCGTTCCGTCGACCGTGACCGCGCGGAGGTTGACCGTCGCCCCGGCCGGAACGCCAGCCACAGGAATGTGCTCGACGGAGTTCGCCGCCACCTGCTTGACGAAAATGTCGTTGCCGCCGCTCACGACGTAGACGTTGACCGCCTGGCTCAAGTTGTTCGTGAGATGAATGGCGACATCGGTCGCTGGCTCGGGGCCGGTACGCACTTCCACTTGCCGTCCAGAACATGCCGCGAGCACCAGCATCGACAGCGAGACCATGAGAACACGCATGCCTTGCCTCCTGATTCCGTGATTAGAGATCGCTAAGCTGTGCAAGAGATGTGCTGACTCAACTGCAACAGCAGCAAACTAGCAGAGCTCGCCACCAGCGTAGTGCGAGCGATTTGGTTCCGGGATATATAGACAAGCCGTTTTCCGCTTCACCCCAAACCCTCTTTGGTGGATCTGAACCTGGACGAGTGCCGGTGCGCGGTACGCCACAGGAATTCTCGATCTCGCTCGAGCGATCATGGGCCGGATTTTCTGACTGGGGTCGCGAGTTGGCACCAGATCCACAATTGCCGGGCGCGGGCGGTTTCCCACGACTGAGGAGCGGGAGCTAAACGCCGTTTCTCGCCAGCGTCGCTTTCGAAATAGAGCCAGCCGTTTTCGTAGCCGGCGGGGACGAGCAACGGAAGTTGAGGCGCTTGTCGTCGCAGATCCGCCGCTGTTGGCAATACAAACCAGACTTGCCAGCGTTCCTCCTCCGGATCGAAGAAAGTCCTGTAGCCCGCATTCTCTTCCACGCCGTATGCGACCCTCTCGAATGACCACGTATTTTGAAAGGGCGTGATCGCTGCACGCGAAATGCCAGCGTAGTGAGCGCCCGGCAAAAGGGATGGCTCTGGCAGCCGCGAGAGTCGGCGTCTCACTGGCGGATCCCGTTTCGGTCCCGTTGTCTTTTAAGGACCGCATTTCACGACGCGCTGGGCAGCTCTGCACCACGCCCAAAGTCGGTGATCGGTAGCGGCCTCCCAGGCGTCTGGTATAGGCACCAGCCGACGTTTTTCCCCCTCGCTGCTCTCGAAACAGAGCCATCCATTCTCGAAACCGTGGGGAACGACGGAACCGCGACTGAAAAAGGGATTACGCCGCCGCTGCGGAGTAACTCTTCTCTCAACTCCTGTATACGTTTGGCTTGGGGACGCGCCAGCGACGCGCCGCTCTCGTCTCCGGCGCTCCGCAGCGGTCGGCAGGACCAACCAAACGTCCCATCGCCGATTCTCTGGGTCCAGGAAACTTCTGTAGCTCACGAGATCCCTCGCTGCTCGGAGACAGCACTTTGCTAATGCAGAGGCAGTGCCGCGTTGTCACGAGAACCCGCGAGTAAAATCCTGCGAGCGCGCAGGGATTCCTTATCGCCACGAGAAAATCTCGGTCTTATGGCGAACAGGGATAGCGCAAAAAAGGCTAAACGGCGCTCACCGCCGGTAAAACGGTGCTAAAGCTCTAACCTGCGAGGCCAGGACCGAGGCGGGTTCAAACGTATCCCCGGCTGCGGTTTTTCAAACGCGTTGGCGAGATTAAGGATCTTCTCAGCGTTTTCATAGGAAGACCAGTCCACGAGACTGGTGACGCGTTGAGCAAATTCCAAGACCTTGAAGTAAGGCTTTGGCTCGTGTTGACGTGTTAAGACTCTGAGTCCTGTTAGGTAGTCATCTCTATAGACTGACGGAATCAGTATCCGCGTTTCTTTTGCTGCCACTAACTCGGCATTCATAAACGCTCGAGCTACTCTCCCGTTTCCGTCAGCGAACGGATGCACCTCTGAGATTAGAAACATTACCGCGGCAGCTCGATGAAATGGCTCACTGAGGGCGCGGGCAATTTGATACCCTTGTGCCAGGGTACCACGAACGAGAACAGGTTCAACGAACCGAGTATCGCCTGAGCGATTCGGGACCTCTTTGAACTCACCCGGTCTGGCTTCCGGCCGGCTCTCTAGAATCCTCAAGTGAACGTTTCGGACGCGTTCCTCAAAAGCGTGCTCATCCGCGTCGTCGAGGATGCTGTGAGACATGATATTCCGATTCCCGACTACTCCGTAGGTATCCAACACATCATGCGCGTCTAGCGCCCGGTTCTTTGGAATCTTGTTCTCGAACACAATTTGTCGCGCTTCTTCGACTTCAAACTCGGTTCCCTCGATGAAATTTGAGAAGTACGCATCAAAGAAGCTCACGTTGATCCAAGAATCGGCACTTTGCGGATCAGGTATTGAAGCGCTGGGATTGGTTTGGAGGTAAGCGAAAAGTTGCTGGAAGAGTTCAAATCTCCCCGCGTCGTAAGGGGTTCCTGCCAGTCGGGCGATTGCCGTCGCCTGTGTTACCGGACCCTTTCGAGAGCCGAGCAGCAGACCTGTTAACTGATGGAGGGCTTTGTACTCCGCTTGAGCGCCAAGAATCGGAGCTAAGGACGCCGCAGCGTCGCGCGTCTCGTTCAGCTTCCGTTCACCTCCTCTATCAAACTCGCGTTCGAGAACGGCTTCTATTTCCGGCGCGGTAAGTCCGCGCTGCGTTCCTTTGCGTTTCCGCGACGGCTTCATGGCGTCGAGAATTGCGCGCGCGCGCGATGCCATGTACAACCCGCCAAGGAACGGCAAATCGCCTTCCTGAGGTCCGGGCCCTTTGTTCACGCGTAGGCGGAGTCCTGGCAAATCTCTGACATAATTGGAATTTCCGACCAGGAAAACACTCTGGTCGCCTGACGGCTTTCCTTCTAGTGCGGTTCGATAACTAATGACGGAGCCGGGAGCCAGCAGAGCTACGATTCGCCACAAATTCCTTTTGATAATGGTTTCATCGTCGTCAGTGACGTTGGATGTGTAGAGCCTTAGACCCAAGGGTCGGAGTTCTTTGTCATCAACCGCTTTTCCGATGGCATAGGAAAGCTCCGTTGAGCTTATTACTACCTCGGGCCACCCCACCCGACGCTGCGGTTTCTTATGATTTAAGACCGGCATTTATTCCAACTTCTCAGTGTTGTATGAGATAAGAGCCTAAGTAACAGTTTTTCTGTACAGCAATATTGCAGGGTTTGGTTTACTATATGCTAATCGAACGGGTAATAGAAATTTCTGCAATAAGCTACATCTGTATATAATAAGCCGGATTATTGGTACATAAGAACCACTGAACAGTTCGCACAATGGCGTATTTTATGGGTTAATAAGCCAAATTTGGGTATGTGAGGGGTTAACACGCGGACGCAGGAGTGTTTTCGGCATTTGGGGGCTTCAAATTCCTTCCCTTGATTCGGATCTCCCCTGAATCAGCGTGTGCAACGCCTACCCTTCATTGGGGTTCAAAGTGTTCCTCTGGGCGACCAACGACAGGCAACGCAGGAATCTCTTTGACATGGAAAGGAATATCAAAGAGAAACCTGGAGTACGTCGAAAACGCCGGTGGGGGCAGATCGCGTGTCGGCGCTCGCGCTATGAGGATCGGCGTCTCAACCGCCGAGGGGACTTCTACCGATAGATCAGGTATTGCCTCGTCGACTCCCTGAACGCGTACGCCGATTTGTACTCCTTGTCGATCAGCACATCGGGATCATCGCCCCGGAGGAGAGCCTCTCTCACACGGGGCGAGCCGAACCTCAAATCGAAATCGTGATTTCGGATCATGAGTCTCGTGCCGGCCGTCTTGTTGATCGCCCAGAGCAAGCTCGCACCGACACGTGCTGCCTGGAGCGCGCTCCGATTGATGACCACGATCTTTATTCCCGGAATCTTCTCGCCGGAGTACTTCCCATCGGTCGGGTTTAGCGGCGTGAAGCTCTCGGAGTAAAACCGGACGCCCGGAATCTCCCGATCCCTCAAGATCGCCACCGTCGCGGCGGCGTTGAGCCAGGGCGCACCCACGCGCTGAAACGCTTCTAGGGTGCCTCGCCCTACCGAAAGATTGGTCGCCTCGAACGCAACTAAGCCCGGGTAGAGCATCGCGCTTTGCAGGGACGGCATGTTGGGCGATGGCTTCACCCATGGCAATCCGGTCAAGTCGAACCAGACATCTCGCCTCCATCCCTGGGCCGGCACCACGTGCAGGTCCGCGTGGATCTTGAGGATGTCGTTGTAGTAGAGGGCCAGCTCGCCGATCGTCATTCCGTGTCGGAGCGGGATCGGCCAGAGCGCGAACGCCTGACCCGGATGAGCGGGTGCGGGATCGTCGGGATTGGCCAGCGAGCTGTCCAAGACCGGACCTTCTATGATGTAGCCGGTGATCGGATTCGGCCGGTCCAGCACAATGATCGGCTTGTGGACCCGCGCCGAGGCGCGCATTGAGTACACCATCGCCCCGACGTACGTCCATGTCCGCGTACCTATATCCTGAAGGTCGAACACGAGCGCATCGAGCCTGCCGAGAATGCTATCAGGCGGCGCCATCGTTTGCTGACCGTAAAGCGAATAAACCGGCAGCCCACTCCCCTGATCGATTCCGCTCTCGATGTTCTGGCGGTCTTCGGTGCCGCGCAGCCCGTGCTCGGGAGAGAAGAGCTGTACCAGGTCGATGGCCGCGTCGCGCGCCTTCCTGTCTCTCAGCAGATCGATGTCAGAGACTCCTTTTTCATTGATGCCCGTTTGATTCGTGAGGAGCCCCAGGCGCTTTCCCCTTATCAGGTGGATGCTGTCGTTCAAGAGAACCGTGATCCCTGGCCTGACCTTGGCCTCGGCCAACTCGGACGTGGGGTCCAACTGCTTGTTGACGACAACGCAGCTGCCGCAGATTGGAAGGAGTACTGCTAGCAGCCGTTGGTATCGCATCATCGATAAGTGTCCGGTAAGTTGGTCGTGTTTGGTGGTAACAAATGATACACTTTTGCGTCCTTTACGTTGACCGACGTGAGCGGGCAGTGCCAACGCAAACGTCTTGCCTAGCCACCTCAATCCACCACCTATGGCGCTAACTGCGATCGACTGGGCGATTGTCGCTGCCTACTTCATCCTCTCGGTGGGCATCGGGCTCTACTTCACCAAGCGCGGGGGCGAGAGCCTGAGCGAGTACTTCCTCTCCGGTCGCCAGGTGACCTGGTGGCTCGCGGGAGCTTCAATGGTCGCCACAACGTTCGCGGCCGATACACCGCTCGTGGTGACAGGATTGGTTTCGGCGCACGGCGTCGCCGGGAACTGGCTGTGGTGGAACATGCTCATGAGCGGGATGCTGACGGTTTTCTTTTTTGCCCGCCTGTGGCGGCGCGCGCACGTCATGACCGACGTGGAGTTTGCGGAGATCCGCTACAGCGGTCGTCCCGCGGCGGTGCTGCGCGGGTTCCGGGCCCTCTACCTCGCCATCCCGATCAACTTGATCATCCTCGGTTGGGTAACCAAGGCGATGATCAAGATCCTTACGATCTCGCTCGGTCTCCGCGACGTCAGCCTTCTCGGCCTTAACATTCCCGGCGAGGTACTGGCGGTCGGCATCTGCTTCATCATCACCGTGGCCTATTCGGCCGGGGCCGGGATGTGGGCCGTCTTGTGGACCGATCTCGTACAGTTCGTGATCAAGATGAGCGCGGTAATAGTGCTCGCCGTCTACGCGGTGCGGGCCGTGGGCGGAATGACGAAGCTCAAGGACGGACTGACGACCCATTTCGGAAGCGCCGACGCGGCGCTCTCTGTCCTGCCGGTTAAGATGACGCCGAACGGAATGGAGGCGTACGCATGGATGCCACTCCTCGCTCTCTTCGTGTTCCTATCCGTGCAATGGTGGGCAGCGTGGTATCCCGGTGCCGAGCCCGGCGGCGGCGGGTACGTCGCACAGCGGATTTTCTCCGCGAAAACTGAGAGGGACGGTGTCTTGGCCACGCTCTTCTTCAATGTCGCGCACTACGCGATCAGACCATGGCCGTGGATCATCACGGGACTTTGCACCGTGCTCTTGTACCCCGCCGGCATTGGCCCGACACACGATCACGAAGCCGCCTACGTGCAGGCGTTCGTAGATCTCCTGCCGACCCCGTGGCGCGGCTTCATGATGGCGGGCTTCGCGGCAGCGTACATGTCCACGGTCGGCACCCAGCTCAACTGGGGTGCCTCCTACCTCGTCAACGACTTCTACAAGCGGTTCCTAAACCGGACCGCCACCGAGAAGCATTACGTGGCAATTTCGCGCTGGGCCACCGTATTCCTGTTCCTCGCCTCCGCCGTGGTTACCCACTATCTGGGAACGATCGAGGGCGCCTGGAAGTTCTTGCTCGCGCTCGGGTCAGGCACGGGCTTGGTGCTCATTCTTAGGTGGTACTGGTGGCGCATCAACGCCTGGAGCGAGATCAGCGCAATGATCGCCTCGTTCGTGGTCTCGCTCCTCGCAATCTCCTTTATCAAGCCGCACTTCGCCCCAAGCGACCTTCGCGCCGACGCCTGGGTAATGCTCGTTACCGTAGCGGTCAGTACAGTCGTCTGGTTAGGGGTGACCTTTGCTACCAAGCCTGAGCCTGACCGGGTGTTGGAATCGTTCTATCGACGGGTGCGGCCCGGCGGCCCGGGGTGGGCGACAGTCTCAACGAAGGCGGGCTTCGGCCGGGAAAGCATTCCAGGAGGAGCCTTGGCTTGGACGAACTGGATCGCTGGCATCGTGGCAGTGTATTCCACTCTGTTCGGGATCGGTAAACTCGTGCTGGGCGACCTGCTGCCGGGTTTCGTGATGCTCGCCTTAGCGGTGGTAGCGTTTAGCTGGATCGCACGGTCGTTCCGCGAGGAGCCGGCGACACTACCCGGAGTGGGCGTACCAGCCTAAATTTCATGTAGTACTGGAGGGATAAATGTCAGTTTCGTCACAGCCTGAAATCGATCTCGCCGTCACACCGAATGCTGGCGTTGAGGTCAAGAAGTTCATGGATGCCGAGGGCGTCACCGCCGAGCAGGGTGGCTTGCGCGTCAGCGTGCAGCCCGGCGGCTGCAGTGGTTTCAAGTACAGCTTGGTCATCGAAGACCGCGCCGCGGAAGACGATCTCGTCGTCCCGCGCGAAGGCTTCAACGTCTTCGTCGATCCATTCTCGGCTCAGTACTTAAACGGTGTCACGATCGACTACGTGACCTCGATGCAGGGCTCTGGATTCACCTTCAAGAATCCGAATTCGACTGGCGGGTGCGGCTGCGGAAGCTCATTCTCTGCGTAGACTCGCTCGTCAACAGCAGTTCATATCGAGGGCGGTGAAATGAAGACCAATTTCACCGCCCTCGATTTTCTTGTACTGGCCGCCTATCTCATCGCGACCACGCTCCTCGGAATCTGGCTCGGCCGCAATCAGAAAGACTCGAAGGACTACTTCGTTGCGGGCCATGCGATCCCGTGGTGGGCCGTTCTCTTCTCCGTCGTCGCCACGGAAACGAGCGCTCTCACATTCATCAGTATCCCGGGACTCGCCTATACCACCAATTTGGGCTTCCTCCAGATCGCGGCCGGCTATTTTCTGGGCCGCACGGTGGTTGCCTACACGCTCTTGCCGCGATACTACCAGGGCGATTTAGTCACCGCTTACGCCCTTCTGGAGAAGCGGTTCGGAGTTGGGACGCGCAGATTTGCCTCGATCGTCTTCATGGTCACGCGTGCGTTCGCCGACTCGGTCCGCGTCTTCGCTACGGCGATCCCGATCGCCTTGATAATCGGGCCATCGGTGCCACCGCAATACGTAATGCCGGTCGCCATCCTTGTCCTCGGCGCCCTGACCTTGATCTACACCTATCACGGTGGAATGCGCGCCGTCGTCTGGACCGACGTCTTGCAGACGAGCGTTTATCTCCTGGGTGGATTCTCCGCCTTGTATCTGATCGGGAAAGGCGTGACCGGCGGCTGGGGCGCCATTCTTAGCCAAGCCAGCGCCGCCGGCAAGCTCAAGGTTGTCGACGTCTATTTTGGGTTCGACAAGCCGTACACTCTGTTCGCCGGACTGATCGGCGGAGCATTCCTGTCGATGGCCTCGCACGGCGCTGACCAGCTGATCGTGCAGCGGTTACTGGCCGCCTCGAGCTTGAAGGAATCCCGCAAAGCACTCATTGGGAGCGGCATCGCCGTGTTCTTCCAATTCACGCTCTTTCTCATGATCGGGATCGGATTGTACGCCTACTATCACGCCCGCCAGTTTGCGGTTCCTGATTCGATCTTCCCCAGCTTCGTCGTGGACTCGATGCCGAACGGTTTGAGAGGGTTGATCGTGGCGGCCGTCCTCGCGGCAACGATGAGCGCGCATTCGGGGGCGATGAACTCCCTGGCAGCGTCCACGACTCACGACATCTATCTGCCGTTGTCCGGCCGGAGCGCGGACGACCCGCGGACGCTGCGTATGGCCAAGCTGTTCACCCTTTTTTGGGGCGCTGCGCTTTTGGCCGCGGCCCTCCTCTACAAACAGCAGGGCACGCCGGTGGTCGTGATCGCGCTTTCGATCGCGTCCTTCACTTACGGCGCGCTCTTGGGCGGCTTCTTCCTTGGCATGTTGTGGCGACGCGCGATCCAGAGGGATGCAATCCTCGGCATGGCGGTCGGAATCGTTGCCATGAGTTTCGTCGTCTTCGCCAAATTCATGATGACGATATTCCCATCGATGACGGACACCCTTATCACGCTATCACGCATCGCCTTCCCGTGGTACGTGCTGATTGGAACCTCGTTCACGATGGGAGTCGGCATCCTGTCTTCGTTCACACACTCCTCGCCCACAGATGGAGATCGCTGGAATGAGTGAGATCGTGGTGGGCGTGGATGGCGGCGGATCTAAGACCCGCGTTCTGGTCGGAACTGCCGAGGGCGAAGTTCTCGCCACGGTCGAAGGGCCCAAGTCGGCCGTTCAACCCGGACAGGCAGAGCATTCCGCGCAAGTCATCGCCGAGCTCGTAAGCCAAGCGCTCTCGGAGATCGCGCAACCAGGCGCAGTCTTTCCTCGCGTTCTCTACTGCGGCGTCGCCGGGACCGGCAGAGACGAAGAGCGGAGAGCGCTCCATGCGGCGCTCGACGCCAAGGAGCTGGCCGAGGAAGTAGTAATTGATTCCGACGGCCTGATCGCGATGTACGACGCATTTGACGACCACCCGGGAATTCTGCTCGTCGTAGGAACCGGATCCATTGCCTACGGCCGGAGTCCCGCCGGCGAGATCGTTCGCTGCGGCGGCTGGGGGCCGACCTTTGGCGACGAGGGGAGCGGTGGCTGGATCGGGAAGCGCGCCGTGAGCATCGTCGCCGCGTCGAGCGACGGCCGTGAGCCGCCGACAGCTCTTCTCTTCCCCATTCTGGCCGCGACCGAGTGCGAGGATGTACAGGACCTCATTCCGTGGGCAGCGGCGGCCGATGCCCGGGCCTTTGCCTCGCTCGTACCAGCGGTCTTGAGCACGGCAACGGCCGGAGACCCACGCGCGAACGCGCTACTCACGCTCGCGGCCGAAGAGCTCGTGCTCCATATCCGGGCACTCGCGCGTCAGCTATTCGTGGACGAGCGTGCGGCGATTCCAGTGGCGCTTAGCGGGGGTCTCATGGAGCGCGGCTCGCCCTTACGGAAGCGGCTGGAGCAGCGCCTCAAGTCCGCTGTGCCCGGGGCACAGGTTCGATCGGAAGAAGTCCTTCCTGCGCGAGGAGCACTTCGGGCCGCGGCTCGTCGAATTCACCTTCCCACCTAGCCATCACGACCGTCGCCAGACAGTTGCCGACGAGGTTTGTGGTCGTGCGCCCCATATCCATCAAAGTATCGACCCCAAGAATGATCGCCACGCCTTCGAGCGGCAGACCGAATGCCGCCAGCGTTCCCGACAGAATGACGAGTGCCGCGCGCGGGACGCCCGCAACTCCTTTGCTCGTTATCATCAAGGTCAGCATCATGAGAAGCTGAGTCGTTAGCGTCATGGGACGGCCCGCCGCCTGTGCGACAAAGACTGAAGCGACCGCCAGGTAGAGCGTCGATCCATCCAGGTTGAAGGAGTAGCCCGTCGGCATCACGAACGCGACTATCCGTCGCGGCACTCCGATCGCTTCCATCGACTGCATGGCGAGCGGAAGCGCGGCCTCGGACGACGTCGTAGAAAAAGCTATCAATGCGGGTGATCTCACCGCGCGAACGAATCGGCGGATCGGCACCCGGAAAATGAGGGCGATCGGCAGCAGCACCACGAGAAAGAAGGCGATCAACGCCGCGTAGAGCGTCAGTATCAGCTTCCCCAGGTTGAGCAGAACCCCCAGCCCGCTCTGAGCAACCGTTACCGCGATCGCCGCACCGATACCGAATGGAGCGAAATGCATCACGATCATCGTGAACTTGAACATGACGTCGGCCAAGCCCTCGCACGCGGCCAGAACAATCTCTTTCGAGCGGCCTTGGACCTTGGAGAGCGCCACGGCGAAGATCACCGCAAAAAACACGACCTGCAGAACTTCATTCTTCGCCGCCGAATCGAAGAAGCTGGTGGGGACCAAGTGCTCGAGGAAAGTCGCTCCCGTCTGGGTGGTGTGCGCGAGTTCCTTACCGGCGTCGGCCGAGGCCGCGAGCGCCACTCCGTCTCCGGGCCGCACGACATTCACGGCGATGAGCCCAATTATTAGAGCGAGCGTCGTAACGACCTCAAAGTAGACGATCGATTTGAGCGCGAGGCGGCCGACCCGCTTCATGTCGTCGCCATGTCCCGCGATTCCAACTACCAGGGTCCCGAATATGAGGGGGACGATGATCGACTTGATCATCCGGAGGAAAACCGTGGACACGGGCTTCAAGGTCATCGCGAGGCTGGGCGCGAGAGCGCCTATCAACACGCCCACGACCAGCGAGACCATGATCCACGAGGTCAGCGAAACGCGCCGGAGAGTCTTAAAAAGCATAAATGTCGACGACAGTATTTATTTAACGAGAACTGAACGCGCTGGAAACCCACCGACGCGTCCCGCCCGACGAGTCAGGCAAGGAGCTAACGGCTAATGGGTGCCGGAGGCTCGACCGGCACCGGGGCCTGGTGCCGTCTGAGCGTCGAATGACCGTATCCGTACATCACGTAGAGCGCGAGCCCGATGACGAGCCACCATCCGAATCTCACCCACGCGAGGTGTGGCAAGCCCCTCATGACGAAAATACAGAGCGCCGCCCCTACAATCCCGACCACATGGACGAATGGCACTCTGAACGGCCGGGGACGGTGTGGATCAGTGTAGCGGAGCACGATCACGCCGGCACAGACAAGCGCGAACGCGAAGAGAGTTCCGATGTTCGTCAAATCGTACGTTTCGGCCGCATCGCCGATGAGAGACCAGAAGGCGACGAAGATGCCGGTCAAGATCGTCGTGATGTAGGGCGTCCGGTACTTTCCATGAATCTTGCTCGCCCAGTGCGGGAGCAGGCCATCGCGCGCCATTGCGAAGAAAATACGGGGTTGGCCGTACTGGAAAACGAGCAGCACCGCCGCCATGGAAAAAACCGCACCCAGGGCCACAACCTTGGCAATGTTGGTCATTCCCGTCGCCTTGAGAGCGAACGCGAGAGGATCGGCAGCTTGTCCCAATTGCTGATAGGGCACCATTCCCGTGAGCACGAACCCGATCACGACATAGATCACGGTACAGATCGCAAGTCCACCCAGAATTCCGATCGGAAGATTCCGCTGGGGGTTCTTAGTCTCCTCAGCGGCGGTCGAGATCGCATCAAAGCCGATATAGGCAAAGAACACTATTGCGGCACCCTGGTGGATTCCGGTGAATCCGTTGGGCGCGAACGGGTGGTAGTTGGCGGCGCTTATATGCTGTGTGCCCATCACGATGAAGAGTGCGAGGACTAACAGCTTGATCGCCACCATGATGTTGTTCGCACGGGTGCTCTCCCTTACCCCGAGCAAGAGAAGCCAGGTGATGAAGGCGACGATCGCGAACGCCGGTACGTTGACCAGGATGGGGAATCCAGCAAGCTTAGGCGCGGTGTCGAGCAGTCCGTGCACGTCGGGGTTGGAGCTGAGTAGGGCCGTCCGGTAACCCGTCGTGAGCCAGACCGGTATCGAGACCCAGTCGCCCACTAGCGACTTGAAATAGTCGCCCCACGAGATCGCTACAGCGACATTGCCAACCGCGTACTCGAGGATCAAATCCCAGCCGATGATCCAGGCGACAAGTTCGCCCAACGTTGCGTACGAATAAGCGTACGCGCTGCCCGCCTGCGGAATCATCGACGCGAGCTCGGCATAACAGAGCCCGGCGAGCGCACACGCGGCCCCGAGCAAGAGGAAGGAGATTACAAGCGCGGGGCCCGCGCCAACCCGAATGACGTGGCCCGCTGCGTCCACTTGTCCCGCAGCCGCAGAGCCGATCGAGCCGAAAATGCCGGCCCCGATCACAGCTCCGATCGCAAGCATGATCAAGTCGCCCGGGCCGAGCACCCTCTTGAGCCCGTCTGGATTCTCACCCTCTGCCAGGAGCGCTTCGATCGGCTTCCGCGCGAACAGTGATCGGATCATTCCGGGGGGAGAAAAGGGTTACCCTGGCGCGCCACCGGGCCCGCCAGGGTAAGGGTGTCCTACAGAAACCTCAGGCAATCCCACTCTTAACGCGCATGGCGTAGAACGACCGATACACGAAGGTTACCGAAATGAGGAAGAACACCGCCGCCAGAATGCGCGTCAGTGTCGCACCCTTTTCCGCGGTGAGCGAAACCGCCAACTCCACGGCGAGGAGGCCGAAGAGAGTGGTGAACTTGATGATCGGGTTGAGCGCAACCGACGAGGTGTCCTTGAACGGATCTCCGACAGTGTCGCCAACCACTGTTGCTGCGTGAAGCGGAGTGCCTTTCTGCTTCAGCTCGACCTCAACGATCTTTTTGGCGTTATCCCAGGCGCCACCGGCATTGGCCATGAAGATTGCCTGGAACAGGCCAAAGAGCGCGATCGAAATCAGGTATCCAATGAAGAAGTATGGTTCCACAAACGCAAAGGCGAGCGTGGCGAAGAAAACGGTAAGAAAGATGTTGAACATTCCCTGCTGGGCGTACTTGGTGCAGATCTCGACCACCTTCTTGCTGTCGGCGACTGAAGCCTTGGCGCTGCTCTCGAGATTGATGTTGGCCTTGATGAACTCGACCGCGCGGTAGGCACCGGTGGTGACCGCCTGAGTCGAGGCACCCGTGAACCAGTAGATCATCGCCCCACCGGCGATAAGCCCGAGCAGGAACGGCGGGTGCAGAATCGAGAGGTTTGCGATGAACTCGGGCTGCAGTCCGTGTGTGAGCCCCAGGATGATCGAGAAGATCATCGTGGTGGCGCCCACCACTGCGGTACCGATCAGAACCGGCTTGGCGGTCGCCTTGAATGTGTTCCCGGCTCCGTCATTTTCCTCGAGCAGATCCTTTGCCCGCTCGAAGTGGGGATCAAAGCCGTACTCGCTCTTGAGCTGTTGGTGGATGCCGGGCACCTGCTCGATCAGTGACAGCTCGAAGATCGATTGCGCGTTGTCGGTGACGGGACCGTAAGAATCGACCGCGATCGTGACCGGGCCCATTCCCAGGAATCCGAACGCGACGAGACCGAACGCGAATACCGCCGGCGCGATCATGAGCGTGCCGAACCCGGTGGTGCTCACAAGAAAGCCTATCGTCATGAGCGACATGATCGCCATGCCGATCCAGTAGGCGCTAAAGTCTCCGGCCACGAGTCCGGACAAAATGTTGAGCGATGCTCCGCCCTCTCGCGACGACGTCACGATTTCCCTCACGTGACGGGAGTCTACCGATGTGAACACCTTGACGAGCTCAGGAATGATTGCACCCGCCAAGGTGCCGCAAGTGATAACGGTCGAGAGCTTCCACCAGAGCGATCCGTCGCCCAAATGGGGCAAGAGCAGGTAGGAAACGAGATAGGTGAGCGCTACCGACGTGAGTGAGGTGAGCCAGACGAGAGACGTGAGCGGCGACTCGTAGTTCATTTCGTCAGCGCTCAAGTATCGAGCCCGTGCCACAGCTTCGTTGACGAGGTAGGAAAATCCGCTGGCCACTACCATCATGATGCGCATGACGAAGATCCACACCAGAAGCTGGACCTGAACCAAAGGATCGTGCACGGCGAGGACGATAAACGAGATTAGCGCCACTCCGGTCACGCCGTACGTCTCGAACCCGTCGGCGCTGGGTCCGACCGAGTCGCCGGCGTTGTCGCCAGTGCAATCCGCGATTACGCCAGGATTCCTGGCGTCATCTTCTTTCACGTTGAAGACGATTTTCATCAGGTCGGCGCCGATGTCCGCGATCTTGGTGAAGATCCCACCCGCGATGCGGAGCGCCGCCGCGCCCAGTGACTCGCCAATCGCGAACCCGATGAAGCACGGGCCCGCATAGTCGCCGGGAATGAAGAGGAGAATGAAGAGCATGATCACGAGCTCGACGCTGATCAAAAGCATGCCGATGCTCATCCCCGCCTTGAGGGGGATCGAGTAGCAAGGAAACGGCTTGCCGCGGAGGCTCGCGAACGCCGTCCGCGAATTGGCGAAGGTGTTGATCCTGATGCCGAACCAGGCCACGCCGTAACTGCCCCCGATGCCGACCAAACTGAAGAGCAGAATGATCGCAACCTTCATGGGCTCGAACTTGAGGAGAAAGCCAAAGTACAAGAGGATGACGAAGCCGATGAAAACTTCGAGAATGAGAATGAACTTCCCTTGTGTAATCAGGTAGGTTTTGCATGTCTCGTAGATCAGCTCTGAAACCTCGCGCATCGATTCATGGACGGCCATCCGCTTGAGCTGGCCGTAGAACACGAGGCCGAAGAGGAGGCCGAGCGCACAGATAACGAGTCCACCTAGTAGGAGCGAGCGCCCGTGAATACCTCCCAGGAAGCTCACTTGGGACAGGTCGGGAATTATGAGGTTCGCTTCGCCTCCAGGCTTGCCTTCGACCGGAACGGCCTGCGCGGTCCCGGTTGCTGAGGCGGCGATCGAACTGTCGGTGCGATTCTGAGCGACGCCCTGCGCGGCTGTGCGTGTGGCAAAGACGGCAAGCAGGCACAAAACGAGTGTAAGGCTACCCACAAAACCAGCAGACTTCCGATTCATTCTGAACTCTCCAAGGGTGAATAACAGCCGACCCCGGCAGGGTCGGCTTAGTGCTCAGCGTGCTGGTGCAGCTTCAACTTTGCGCCAGATGAAGTAAACGGGAACGCCGAGCAGGACGATCAGGAGCCCCGAAATGGCTTGGGCTCGCGTCTGGTCCGCGATCAGCAGAATCACGGCGATTGCTGATGCGAGAATGATGTAGAGGGCGGGCAGAACTGGGTAGCCGATAACCCGATAGGGACGTTCGGCATCCGGACGGAGCTTCCGGAGCCTGAACAAGCCTATTGTCGTGAGCGCGTAGAAAACGAGCGCGGCAAAGATGACATAATTGAGCAGCTGTCCGTAGGTGCCAGTGAGGCAAAGGAGGCTCGTCCAGACCGACTGAGCAATCAACGCCGCCGCAGGGACGGAGTTCCGATTTAGAGTCCCCGCCCGGCGGAAGAACAGTTTGTCGCGCGCCATGGCGTAGTAAACGCGAGCACCGGAGAGAATCAGCCCGTTGTTGCAGCCGAAGGTCGAGATCAGGATCGCGGCGGCCATAATCGATGCCCCCGCAGCACCAAAGATCGTCTCCGCTACCGCGCTGGCAACTCGGTCCTGAGTGGCGTACTGGATCCCCCTCTCCAGGACGGTCGCGCCGTTCTGCACGCCGTGGAGCGGCAGCACATTCAGATACGCGACGTTGGCGAGAAGGTACAGGAGGCAAACCAAGCCCGTCCCGTAGATCAAGGCGCGTGGGAGATTTCGCTGCGGCGAATGGACCTCGGCCGCGGCAAAGGTCACGTTGTTCCACGCGTCGCTCGCAAACAGCGATCCTACGAGCGCCGAGCCGAACGCGATCACGAACGCCGGTGTGAATGAAACCGGATTGAAGTTCCCGTTCGAGAAGTTGGCCGCGATCGCTTCCGCGTTGCGCCCGATGGTGAGCCCGAGGAGTATTAGGGCAGCGAGAGCTCCCGTCTTGACGACAGTCAACGTCGTCTGAACGATCTTGGCTTCCTTGATGCCCCGCAGATTGATCCAGGTCAGAACCCAAATCGTGACCAAGGCAATCAGCCTCTGGGGGGACAATCCGAGTTGCACGGGAGCCCCAGCGGTGGTGAAATCCATCTGAGGGAACCAGGCGAAGCGGTCAGGCGTAATGCTTGGCCAGAGGACGCCAAGGAATTTTCCGAACGCCACGGCGACAGCGGCTATGGTTCCCGTCTGGATCACGACGAAAAGAGTCCAGCCATAAAGAAAGCCCATGAGGTGACCCATGGACTCCCTGAGGAACACGTACTGGCCGCCCGCTCGTGGATACATTGCGGCGAGCTCCCCATAGGCCAACGCGCCAAAGATCGTTACGACTCCGGAGACGATCCAGGCCATGAGCAGCCAGAAGGGCGAATTAACGGTTCGGGAGATCTCGGCGGAGACGATGAAAATGCCCGACCCGATCATCGAGCCCGCGACGAGCATGGTCGCGTCGGTGAGGGTCAGCGCCTTGACGAACTCGCGCGACGATGGCGTTTCGGCCGTGGTGGCTGTCGTGGTTGTCAACGCTCTCCCCTGGTGTCGGTTTCGACCTGGCTGTCTTCCTCCCTCTTAGGGGGCAGAATGTATGGCCGCATTGGGCATTTTGCCAGTTACCCGACGCCCGCTTGAACGTGCTCTAGTCTACCTTCTCAGTCCTAACAACGCCACGTTGAGACAGGTTAACACGAAACGTGCAACGGCTTAGGGGTTGATACACGGCTGCCGCTAACGAACAGCATGTTCAGCATCTCGCGCACGTCCGCGACCATTTGCGTATCCGACTGAACACCACAACCGGCACCATTGCGATTTGCGGCAAGCGAGCCAGGTCATTTCTGTGACCTCGCCTTGAGCTCCTCGAACTTGTTGTCGACGACGATCAGCTTGTCGGGCCCTACTAGCAACCGGCCGTATCATCGGGGGGAGTGCGCGAGCTGCGCTGGTGGTGAAGATTTAAAGGCGGCGTTCCCAGGGACAATGCGCTGATCAAGACCGCTTCGATGCCTTCACGCCATCGCTCGCGGACATCTCTGTTGGCCCGGATGTCCTCAGGACTCGAATAGTCGCGCGAAGCACGGTCGCGGAACGGGAGACGGAACGATTATTCGCCCGCACGAGGATTAGCGGTACACGGAGGCGTATGCCGATCGGCTAACGTAGCCGTTCGCGAGGTTTTTTTCGAGCGAATCACCGACGCCGCTCATCTGCCAAATGGAAACCAATTTCCCTCGCGCGATTGCGGACTGTCTCGCGCTTGCCGCTTCCGGCAAGCGGCCGCGCGAATGGAAGCCCCATCAGCGAACCACGTACCGAATAGCTCGAGAAGCTCACTGCGCGAGTAGGGCTTCGTCCGCCGCGTGACCGCAGCGATGTAAACAAGCGATTTCTCTTGACGGCCGAGCGCGATCGAGCTATTGTCGCTCTCGCGAGCAGTAAGTGCCTCCTCCCAAAGGATAGGCGTATGAATCCCACGTTGCTTCGCGCCGCGCGTCGCTCCACCGCGACACAAGAATTCCCGAATGAGCATCCTTCGACGTCCCCGCGCACCGACCCGCTTGGCAGCGTGGGCATTGTGTCGAGGCGACAGTTTGTCGGCTCGACGGCCGGAGCACTCGCGGCTGCCGCTGGATTCGGTAGCTTGCTCGAGGCCTGCGGTAGGGCCGGCGACGGCTTGCCGACCTCACCGATTTCGCTGCGACTGACCCAGGAGACACCGCTCGGACAGGCTGCCCCGCTGCCGATCCCTGTCGGGAGTCCGCTGTTTGGCGGCTTTCACGTGTGGGCCCCTGGCCCGCCCGCCTTGGGCTTCGATTCCATCGATGCAGAGCCCATCACAATCACTGACTTCAAAGGGTCCGTGGGGCTGGCATACATCAACGGCATGGTGACACGGCGCCGCCGGTCGACCGGAGAGAGCGTGCAGCTACCTTTCCTCAGCGCCGACATGCGCTTCATGAAAGGCGTGTATCGCGGCGCCGACGGCCGCGTGCGGCGCGGCACGTTCGGTCTCATATGAATTGACGTCTATACGCCCGGTCCGGGCGGAATTCAGATCGACGACATGAACCCTGGTATCAAGCCGAGCGGATTGTTCTGGACGATGATACTCCCCGAGGACGCCGTCGAAGTCCATTCCGATGAGGCAGGCCCCGAGATGCGTGCCAGCAACGTCCATGTCCTCGACTACGGCGACTTTACCAACTCACTGTTCGGCGGCGGCAATCCACCCGTTCCAGCAACCGTCTCGTTCCGGGTACGCTGGGCCGCCACAACGAATGGCGACGGAAAGAACGCTGGCGAGCCAGTGCATGTCGTCAACGCGTCCGATGGCCACGCGGGCGAATACATACGAGGCACGGCGCAGATGGAATGGTCGGCGACCACCGGCGACTACGATTTCGTGTCCGCGCCGATCGCGACGTCGTCGAGCGACTTCGCCGAGTTTGGCCAAGAAAAGAACGGGATCTTCTTCCACTCCAAGGACTAGTGGTCGTCGAATAATTACCGTGGCATCGCGAAGCGGCGAAGGACCCCTTTCCCGGCGGAGGGAGAGGGGTCCTTCGTGTCTCCGCCGGACGGAAGCCGGACGGCTGCGCCGTGTAATCAGCGCTATTGGGCGAACAAACCCAGGATTATTGGCAAGTTCTAATCGGACGGCGGGATTTGAAACCCGCGAGCCCCTGAACCCCATTTGGTCAGAGGGAACCCGCGAGCGATGTCGCTTATCGGCTTTACGCGGGATGTGCCGGGGTCAGCTGAAAGGCAACAGCCTGCCAACGCGCACTCCGGCGCACATAGACGGCCGTGTAATACCCTGCATTGCTTGGGGGGTCACTTTGCCAGCGCAAGCGGCCGGTCGTTACAGCCGCGTCCCCGTAAACGCGGAATCTCTCCTCCGAGAGAACGATGGATTCGGACGTGGGCCCAAAGCCGGCAGTTTGGGACAGATACTGCGCCTTGGTGGACACCCCGTCTTCGTCGATATCCGTGAACTCGTCGGCCAACAGACGACCAATTTCGGCGGTATCGCGTCGTGCGTATGCTTGTGCCCACAGTCGCTCGATACGAGCCAGCTGCTCGCTACTCTCTCCGCGTGCCCTCCCGTCGCCCGGTTGGTCGTGACTCACGGGATGACATGCCGCAGCCATCACCATGATCGCAATAGGGATAGTGCGCCTCATTGGAATACCTCCCTCGGGTGAACTACCAGACGGCCGTGATAGGCGCTGGTACGCGATCGATTATAAGGGGTTCCGGACTCTTCGACGCCAGGGTGTGGGTCAGAAGATGAAATGGACGTCCACCGTATCCCGCATCGGCGTTCCGTCTGCGCGAACTCCGGGCCGGAAGCGGAGCGAGCGCAGCACATCCTCCAGTCTTCGGTTGTAGCCTCCATCCCTCGAGGGATTGAATGAAATGAGCCTCGAGTTTCCCTTCTCGTCGACGTCGAACCAAGCGATCAGGTGGTAAGGCTTGATTCTGTCCGGCGCCGGAAGCGGCGGAATGAAGAGATCTCTTAAGGTTGGCGGATAATTCTTTCCCGGACCGCCGCCCGTACCGGGCCCAATATTGCTGCCGCGTCCGGGGCCTACGCCCGATCCCACGCCACCTCCCGAGCCCGGACCAGCGCCCGCGCTGCCCGTGTTGCCGCTCCCTGCACCCGTATTCGTCGTCGTCACCGCGGAATCGACTCGCGGAGTGGGAATCACCGGAGATTCCACCACGGGATTAGGGTCCGCTGGCTTGACGGGAGGCACGGTGAGCGGCTTGGGCTTAGGCATCACGGTCGGATCCGATTTG
>JABXNS010000017.1_pt1 | contig 136980 bp, 144 predicted proteins | sample 7301101 | NCBI WGS metagenome assembly JABXNS01 (sample SAMN14449646, study PRJNA615230) | soil metagenome | isolation source: soil from bare, unvegetated metal-rich iron-sulfur acidic spring small-cell... | place: Canada: Paint Pots Mound, Kootenay National Park, BC | collected 2017-05-25 | reverse complement strand
GCCGCCTGTGCGATGCGGCGGGATGAGCCAGCGGTTTCGCGCCGCCGATCCGAGCTCCTAACGCATTGTATGTGAACGAAGCGCGTATCCACGACCAAGCGTTTGACGTCGACGGGCCCAGGTTTGGTTAAAACTCCGTACACGAAGAGCACCGCACCCGCATTAACGTCCGCTGCCGCGCCCATAATCGTGGGCGTACCGTCGGAAAAATAGAGGCTGACGCGTTTACCGGTGCGTTTTGAAAACGCTTGGGTTTGCTGCGCAAGCAGTTCGGCAGAGACATTGGCGCGATTGCGGTGCACCACTTGCACGGCGATCTGAACGTTTTGTCCGATGCGGGCCGCCGAAAATTGTCCGGGGGTCATCGGCGCGGGCGGCGTGTGCCCGCCCATCATTTGAGCCCGTGCGGGAGCCGCCAGCGATACGGCAAGCGCGCAGCTAAGGGACACAAGAAAATACTTCATGCCTTCAGCATAGCGGAGCGGGCGCCGGCAAAACAGCACTCCGCGGGGGCTTATTGGTTCAGCCGGAAGTAATTCGGGTCGGGCCGAAGTTTCAACGATGATCGAGCAAGCGCGAGAATTATTGATCCTTGGCATTCTGCGGCGAGGTGCGATGTCGGCCTACGCACTGAACCGCGCCGTACGCGCGCACGCACCGCTCTACCGTTCGCTCAAGCAAGGCAACGTGTACCATTTGATCGTGAAATTGGAATGCGCGGGACTGCTGCTCGGCAAAGCCATGAAGAGCGAACGCGGGCCCAAGGCAGCGCCGAATACCGCAGGGCGCTGGGAACGGTGGTTATCGGCGGATTGTCGAGTTCGCTTTTGCTTACGCTGTTCGTCGTACCGGTGGTCTATGTCGCATACCGTTCGAGGTCAGCCTTCAAGACGCTACGCGAAGACGATTTACAACGCGCTTCACACCGGACAGACCCCTTACCGTCCTTAGCACAGTCGTTTCGATCAACGAATTCGGCACCGTACCGTTCAACGTGACGACTCCGTTGTGCACGTCCGGCGAAATATGGAACACGTTGGCGCCGGTTTGCTCGGCGATTGCAGCCGCAACCCGCACCTTGAGCGCGCCATCGTTGACATGGATGTTCTTAAGCGCCTCGTTCATCGCGCCCACCGATTTGCCGGCCTGAGTGGTAACCTGCCGCTGCGTCTGCGCCGCCTGCTGGCTGCTGCAGCCTATCAGAATGCCGGCCAAGAGGAGCCCCGTCGCCTTGCCGTTCATTTTCTTCCGATCGTCACCGCGGGAAATCCGACGGCGGCAAAACCCAATACGAAAACGGCGAGCCACGGAATGAAGGCGCGCAACGTCGGTCCCGCCATCCATAGGTCGATGAACCAGACAAGCATCAGAACCCAAAAAACAATCATGAAAGCGCCGCTTCGCACCATTGGAACCTCCTCTTAAATCCCTTATTTCCCTCGAACCCGCAATTGTAAGCACGACGAACGGCGGGGCCTTCGTCACACTCTGGGGAACCCGCCGCCCGGAGGTATTTCCAATGCTTAAGCGCGCCGGTTTATATTTTTGTTTCGCCATGCTTGCGACGGCATCGCTTGCCTACGCCGATCAAAGCCCCACGTACTTTGGGCCGCCCAGTTCCTCGGAGACGGCGTTCGTAAATAGCATACAGGCCGATCTCATGCAGCGCTTTCCAACGGCGCAGGACGCCGAAAAAGCTGGTTACGTCCGATACACAAATGCCGATGAAACCGGCGCGATCAGTTACGCAAATTTTCAGTGGCAGTCGCCGGATATTCGCCATCCCAGTCAGCTCTGGTACGACAAAGCCGGCAATCTATTGGGCGCCGACTTCTCGGCTTATAAGACCAACGATGTGCGGCCGTCTCTCTTTGGCGTGAATCCGGGCCGCCTGTACGAATTCGACGATCACGTGCATTACGTATTGAAAGGCGCCGACGGCAAACTGACGTTCGACAAATGGGTGATGGCGCCGAAGTATCGCGCAGCGGGCGGCGATCCGGCGCATCCAAGTGTGATGCAGCTGGTTGCGATGGGTCGCGCGGCGAACGTGTCGCAGATCGCAACCGTCTTCGACATGCCGTCGATATGGGACCTGATCGTGTGGGTCAAACCTAACCCAAGCGGAGCCTTCGCCGAAAAAAATCCGCTCGTCAAACCCTGAGGCGGCATTCGACCGGGCGGAGGGTGAGTATGTACACGTTCGGACGAACGGCTGTTTGCTATTTTACATGGGATTTAAGTGGGTATACGAGGCGGGATGGACGAGCCTAGCCGAGAGCAACCCGGCGCGGAGGTGCCCGAGGACCGCAGAGTCGAGGTCCGCGCCCACGAGATTGCCATGGGCAGCAACATCCGCGAAGTCGTATCGCAGCTGGTCGACGCGCTGGGCGCTACGATGGTCGCGGCGCTGGGCGGCGTAAGCGAGACGCGCGCCGTGAAGCAGTGGATGACCGACCGCGAACCGCAGCGCCAGAACACGCTGCGCTTCGCCCTTCAGTTGGCGTGCATCATCGGAGAGAAAAGCGATCGCGACACCGCTCGCGCATGGTTCCAGGGCGTGAATCCTCACTTAAACGATGCCGTGCCGTTGCTGTTGCTGCGCGAGCGGCCTTTGCTCGACGTGCAAGGACCGCTGATGTCGGCAGCTCGCGCCTTTCCACGGAAATCCCAACTTGTATCTTTGGTCACGAAGACCCATACTCAGTTATAAAAGGCGGGCGCAGCTATTTCATATCATAGTCCTGCATTCATTCGCGAAGACTTCGATGCGGTCGTCGTGCTGCACGTCTTCGGCGAGCTCGACATCTCGAACGCAAAACAGTTCGAAGACGCGGTCACTAGCTCGGAGCCCGATATTGGGCCGGACCGCCTCCTGGTCATCGACTTAACGACCTGCACTTTTCTAGACTCCACCGCGCTGCAAGTGGTCGTTCGCGGGCACCAGCGCCACGGCGACCGGTTGTGCGTCATCGTGCCCGAGGCCAGCGTGATCCACCGGATCTTCAAGATCACCAATCTGGACTCCAGAATTCCGATCGTCGAAAGCTTGAGCAAAGTTTTACAGTAGGGGCTCGCTTCCTCTGCGCTACTGTCCGACCTGCGGATCGCTCTAGTACGCGAACCAAGACGAGAACGACGACTACGACGGGTTTGACGACTTCTTGGATAATTGGTGCGGCTACGAAAGTACCGACTGCTACCATCCGCTGCCCAACAACGGTCTGAGCTTTCAGCTGGGCCTCAAAGGCGAAACGTGGATCGGAAAGGGTCAATCGCAGAACTATCGCGTAATGGGCGGTTATCTCGGCACCGCTTTTAATTGGTAAATATGAAAAATGCACTAGCGATTCTGGCGTTTGCGGTCTTAACCGCCGCAGCGCCTAAACCGGCACTCGTCGTGCACCTAAGCGACTTTTCGTTCAAGCCGGCCTCGGCCACGGTCAACGTCGGCGATACGGTAGAATTCGTCAACGACGATTCGTTCCCGCATACGGTGACGGCTTCGAGCGGAGCTTTCGATTCGGGAAACCTCGACGAGCATAAATCGTGGAGCTACACCTTTAAGAAAGCCGGCACATTTACACTGACGTGCACCTACCATCCGAACATGAAGGGCATGCTTACCGTCAGGTAGCGCGCCTGGAAGTCCGGCGATGGCACATCATTCCTTTAAGACGACGCTGCGCTGGACGGGGAACCTAGGCAGCGGAACCAGTGCGTACCGCGAGTATTCTCGCGATTACGAGGTGAGCGCGCCGCAAAAGCTTGCGCCGGTTTTAGGCTCGAGCGCACAGATCTACCGCGGCGATGAGCGCCGGTACAATCCGGAAGAACTGCTCGTCGCCGCGCTATCGTCTTGCCACATGCTCGCGTACTTGCACCTTTGTGCCGATGCCGGAATTGTCGTTACCGCGTACGAGGACGAAGCCGATGGAACGATGCGCGCCAACTCGGACGGAAGCGGCGAGTTCGTTGAGGTAGTCTTGCATCCGCGCGTCCAGATAACGGACGCGGCGCGAACCGCGCAAGCCGCCGCGCTGCACGACCGTGCGCACGAGATGTGCTTTATTGCGCGCTCGGTAAACTTCCCGGTACGGTGCGATCCTGACCGCTAAGCGTACGGCATTTCGATTCGTCTTCCTGATGAGTCTGGTCAGCCTGTTCGCGGACATGACCTACGAAGGCGCGCGCAGCGTTACCGGACCTTTCTTTGCATTCTTGGGCGCCAGCGGCGCGATAGTCGGTTTTGTTGCCGGATTCGGCGAGCTCTTGGGCTTCGGCTTGCGTTATGTTTCGGGAATAGCCGCCGATCGAAGCGGCAAATACTGGGGCACCGCCCTGCTGGGTTATGCGATCAACGTACTGGCCGTGCCGGTGCTCGCGCTTGCGCGAACGTGGCCCGTCGCGGCGGCGCTGGTAGTCGGCGAACGCGTCGGACGCGGCGTGCGCAAACCCGCATCAAGCGCGCTGATTTCATATGCCGGCTCCGAGCTCGGGCACGGCTGGGTCTTCGGGTTTCGCGAAGCGATGGATCAAACGGGCGCGACGATTGGACCGGTTGTCGTTGCGCTCATCCTCTTCTATCACGGGGGATTCGCACATGCGTTCGGTGCGTTGTTCGTGCCGGCCGTGCTCGCATTGATCGCGCTGCTGATCGCCTGGCGGCAATTCCCGGTGCCGCGTCATTTGGAGACGAAACCGATCGCGGTTGGCGCGCAGCAGCCGGGTGCGTTTTGGCTGTATGCGGTGGCGGGCGCGTGTTTGGGTGCGGGATTTGCGGATTTCGCGCTGATTTCATTTCACTTTAGCAAAACGCACGTATTTGCACTCGGGCTCATTCCCATCTTGTATGCGGCGGCAATGCTGATGGGCGCGATCGGCTCGCCGTTCTTAGGAAAAGCCTACGATCGTTACGGGAACACGGTGCTCGTCGGAGCTTTTGCAGGAAGCGCCCTCTTCGCGCCGCTTGCATTTCTGGGGGCGTCGTGGGCTGCACTCGCGGGCGTGCTGCTCTGGGGCTTGGGAATGGCCGCCCAGGAGACGCTCTTCCCCGCGGTCATCGTGCAACTCGCTTCGCCCGAACGCCGTGCGACGGCGCTCGGAACGTTCGATGCAGTCTACGGCATTGCGTGGTTCCTGGGCAGCGCCGTCATGGGTCTGCTCTACGACCGCAGTTTCGTTGCGCTGGTTATTTTTTCGCTCGCGTTGCAAGCCGGCGGGCTTCCGCTGTTGGTGCTCGCCGGCCGCAAGTCTGCCAGGGTTAGGTCATAAACGACTGCAGCGAAAAGCTGCACGAATTGAACGAGTTGTAGTTCACGAGGGTCAATTCCGCCGTATACGTCGTGTTGTACTGCAGCGGGCCGAACGCGGACTGATAGTAGTAATCGGAGTTATACGGATGCGGGCCGGTCGGAGACGCCGGCTGCAGCGCCCCACCCGGGATTTGGTTTCCGGAGCCGTCGATGAGCGTAATATTCATCGATTGGTAGTTTTGGCCCAAATAGTTGTTGTTGCCGTTGGCCACGATCGTGATCTCTCCGATGTTGGGATTCACGCCGCTTTGATACGGCACCGGGTTTGCCAGCTGGACGTCGGTGCCGGGATTGCACGACGAGCCGGAGCCGAAGATTCCGCCGCCGCCGATGCTGCCGATTCCGCCGTTGCCTAAGATGCCGCCTGCGCCGCTGCAGCTCGCCAATGCAAGCGCGAAAACGGAGAGTACGAGAAAACGAACAGAGCGTATCATGTCGGAGTACCTCACCCCGGAAACGGTGCGTGCGGCCGGATTGTTTCACAGAACGCTTTAAGGAATGACGCAAAGCACTCGTTTTGCTTTGCCTGCTTTTCTTGTGTTGCTGGCAACCGCCGTCCCGCCGCGCCGCGATGCGCATGGTGCTCCGGAGCTCTCAGGCCTCGATGTAAAAACAGCGCCCACAGGTCTGGATGTAACGCGTGTCGCCTTCGATGGCGATCTGTGAACCTTCGGTTATACGCTTCCCCGTGTCGTCGACGCGCACGTTCATCGTGGCTTTGCGGCCGCACGCGCAAATGGTTTTTATCTCTTCGATGCTGTCAGCGAGCGTGAGCAACTGGGCCGCGCCGGGAAATGGATTGCCCAGAAAATCGCTGCGGATGCCGTAACAAATGACGGGCACGCCGGTTACATGCGCGACGCGGTGAAGCTGCCGGACCTGTTGGACGGTAAGAAATTGCGCTTCATCGACCAGCAGGCATGCCAGCTCTTTTGCATCGCTGCCGAGGGTTTGCGCGAAGTCGGTCGTTTCGTCGAATGTTTCGGCGTTGCGCCGCGGGCCTAGACGCGACGTTACCACACCTTTGCCGAATCGGCCGTCGAGCGCCGCTGTAAAGATGCGGACTTTACGGCCGTGTTCTTCGTAGTTGTGGGCAACCTGCAGCAGCGCTGTTGATTTGCCCGCGTTCATTGCGGAGTAACGAAAATAAAGCTTAGCCACGGATGATGGCCGCTTTCCCTCCGCCTACGTCCGGGGTCCTTCGCCGCCCGTCGCGAAGGGGCGCTGGTCATGATTTTCTCGGCGCTGGCGGGCGCGTGCCTCTTGGGATCGGGCGGTCGCGCCGGCGCGCCTCCGATTTTGAATGATCCCTATGCTATTTTTGCCGCAGCGCGAACGCGCTGGGAAACCGCGCGCTATCCGGCGCAACTATCCTATACAGTTGGAGTGACGGTAAGCCGGCGCGGGGTCACCTCGCAGGCGCATTACCATTCGTATTACGATTCATTGGTGAACCGCATCAATGTCACGGCGGTCAGCGACGAAGAGATCGCCCATCCGTATACGCCGCATGGAATCAATGTGTTTTTCAGCCCGTTTGGCGCGCATATCCCGTTGAGCTCGCCGGAGCACACCTTTGACTACTTGGGTGTGCCGGTGTTGGCGCCGAACTATTCGTTCGGAATCAGCACGTACGTTCCGCACAGCCCGGATGCAAATAGCGCGGAACTCGTAGCCGAGATCCGGCGTGAATTCTGCGATCCGCCGCCGATCAGAAAACCCGCGCCCCACTCAGGACTGAAAATCATCGCCAGTATCGATGTCATTCGGCGTTCGTACATCATTACGCTGAACGGCGTCACCGCTCTAAACGGCCATCGGGATTACGACTTAACGCTGCGTCCCATTCGCGACCCGGGGCGCTACCGTTTGCGGCAGCTTTGGATTGACACGGGGTCGTTCGCGACCGATAAGCTCGTCAGCCAGGGCAACTTTACACAAGGCGGCATGACCGGAGTGCGATGGACCGTCCTCTTTCGCGCGGTGGACGGCGTGCAGTATGTCGCCTCGGAACACACGGAGCAGCCGTTCGTCGTTACGCGGCGCGCCTACGACTGGGCAACCGTGGCTTTTGCGGACATTACCTCCAACCGAATTCCACCGATCATGCAAATATCGGACTTCGCGGTTAACGAACAGAGCGGCGTGCCGCCCCTAACCGAACCCTAGGTCCGCTAGATAAGCAGCTCGTAAAGATACTCGTCGGCATCGATCCCTCGCTCGGTATCGACCGTATGCCGCGTCTTTACGCGTTTAAATCCGAGCGATTCGACGAGCCGGAACGAAGGTTCGTTCTCGACGTCCATCTCGGCGAAAATTCGGCGGCTGTGCAAGTTTTTACCTAAGTGATGAATGACAGCCTCGGCCGCTTCGCGTGCATAACCCTGGCGCTGATAAGCGGCAAAAATCCCATAGGCAATGTATGAAATGGCCTGGGCCGGAAACGTCGTGGCTTGCATGGTACCGACGAGCTTGCCGCTGACGTGGTCGCGACAGGCCCAATTCTCACGAAGCTCGCTCTTGGCGTGATAGGGGTCCTCCCACCTAGCGTATGTTAGCCGTAAATCCTCAAACGATTGCGGACGCAACTTAGGAAAGAAGTTCCACATGCGCGCGTCATCGATATGCGGCCACGCTTCGCCGGCATGCTGCACCGTAATGGGTTCTAGCTGTAAACGCAGAGTTTGAAGGGTGGTCACCCGCTATGGCTTCGAGAAAAAGACTCCTAATTCCATCAATAACGCTTCGCCGGCGCCGAGCGCACAACAGTTCGCGCGCCGACCGAGCTACAAGCGGAACAGCATATTTGCAAATGGTCCCACGATAGTATTTGAGTCCGCAAACCTGCCGTTGTCGTACCCAGAGATTAGATGTAGATATCTGACGCCTGCCTCAAGGCGAGTGTTTCGCTTTACCGCGTGCAGCCACGAGACTGAGCCGTCCACCTCGCTGGATTGCTCGGAAACTGTCGGGGGCGGCAAGAACGGATCCTCGGTTACGGATTCCCGCGCGTGCACGCGCGGGTCGACCGCCAAGCGCAGCCGCACCAAGTCGTCGCCGATTGCGGTCTGCGTTAAGATTTCGAATTGCGTACCGGCGCCGCGAGATGAGTCGAATGCCGTAAATCCTTGAGAGAAATTGGTCTGCGTTCGCTGATTCCAGACCGTTTGACCCATACCGAGCGCGAAATGTGGACTCCACCAGTACCGTAGAACACCGTTGAGGTAGTTCAGCTTCACGCTCTGGAGCCCATAACTGGACGACGAAATCGTAGCGGTCGGAGAGAAAATAATCGCTTCAACGAGCAACTCGACTCGGCCGCCGCGCGCATCGACTACGATGAGCGGCGCCGCGGCCACTCCCGAAGCCCTGCTACCTTTTTCGCGATGCTTCGCGCCGGCAACCATGACTTCGGGGCCAACGGAAATTTCTGCTGCGCTCGCCCCCACGCTCCAAGAGAGCGCGCAGACGATCAGGGCCGCGACAACCCGTCGTTCGCGAAGCTGCATCGTGCCTTATTTATGTAAGCCAAAGAGACGCCCCTGGCTCAAAGGTAACATTTCGTAACGTCACAACCGCTGAGCGGTGCGCGCTATGCTGCTGTGATCAAGCCGGCTGCCATCCCGCTCCTCCTGCTATTGGCAGCGACCGCATGCGCGCGGCCAGGTCCGCCGGTCATGGCACATGGCGCCAACGCTCACGAAGACATCGTCGCGCGCATGCCGGAGAAAGCGGTGCAACCCTTCATAGCGGCTTTGCGGACGAGCGCGCCCGATCTTACCGGCAATGTGAACATCTCCGAATGGCGCGGCGACTACGGAGCCACTTCGCACGCGGATGCTAGTGTTTATGTTGCGGCAATCGACGACGCGCAGCAAAAAGCGTCGGCGATCGCACGCCACGTAAACGTAAAGTTGGGTCCCATCGAATCGCTAACCGAATACGACGGACCTACGGGCGCAGCGTCTGTCGGAGGGAACATCGCGTTGAAAGGTTCGTCCGTCATGATTCGCAGCGAGGGACCGATTGCGCTCGCGGTCACCTACGCGCTGTCAAACGGCGGCAGCGTCTCCGTCTTCGGACTGGCCGATGCAGCCGCGCATGGCGCGCCGCAAGGCGTAGACATCGGCGTCAACGTGACCGGTCCATCGATCGCAGACGCTTGGGCGCACGCCGGCAACATCGAAAACGCTGTTCGGCAAACCGCCCGCAAGTTCGGCTTGAGCGACGCAGCAATTTCTATTAACAACACCGGCTTCGATCGGTACTAAAGAACGCCACCTTAGCGTACAAAGAACGCTATCACGTCGCGATTCGGCCACGACGCAGGTTCCTCTATCTCCGTGCCGTCGGAAAGCTTTGCGTAAAAGGCCGTAGTCGCAGCACCGCTCAAGTTGAGTGCCGTATCGATAGCGTGAACGAAAAACGCATCAGGAAACTCGATTAAGAGATACGCAAGCTCGTAGAGCGATACAGCCGAAGTCACCATCGCGATGATGAGATCGCCGCTCTGTGCGATCACGGTGCGCCGGAATCGCTCTCGATCTTCCCGCTTGATGCCCATCGCGCCGTTTGAGTCCACTAATGTCGGATAGCCCTGCACGGCATACTGCGCGGCCCGCAGATCGGGCGACGCGCTTATCGTTGCTCGCCCACCACCATCGATCGTGAGCGCTCCGTTCCAATCGGCGCGCTTTTTCCCGATCAGCTTGCCGTTCACGATCAGAAGGCCGTCCGGCGCAAAGGCGCCGTTGAAGCGCCCGCCATTGATCGCGAGCCGCGCCCCGCTCTTGCGCGCCAGATCGCGCACCGCCGTCAGGCTTCCGGCACGCCCCGGTTGCTCCAGGATCGTCGCGCGGAATGAGCTTCGCGGCAGCACGGCCGCGGTGCATCGCACGATATCGCCGGCTTCGAATCGCAGCTTGTAGAGCGCGCCTTGAGCGCCCAAGTCATAGGTTTGCTCCGTAATATATCCTTGTGGGCGCGCGCGCGTGGTAAGCGCCGCGGTCATCGCGCCGAAACCGATAATGAAACGACGTCTGCTTGTTTTCATCGAAACCTCTCGGGATCCGAAAATTTCGCCTGCGCGCAGTCTTGCGTGTAATGCATCGTCCGACTGACTTTGTTACTAGCGTCCATGTACGATACGGTGCATCCGCCGTCGCTCGGCGAACCGCCACGTCAGTTTGGAGGCTTGTCACTGCTGCGCTATCGCTGCTAGTGATCGATGAAGCCTGAGGCCTCGTTCATCGTCGGGTCGAGACGCAGATCTTCGTGCGCTAATCGTCGTTCCTCGTGTCCTTGGGTCGTCTTCACGCGGACTATGATCTCGTGCGGATGAACCTCTTTGACCGTGCCTTCCTCGTTTGTTCCATCGATGAAGACCCTATCGCCGGCTTTCAGCATTTCTTTCTCACAACAGTAGCGTGTCTTCGTCTCGGATCCCGGCAGTCCCCGTACCTTACGGCCGATGGCCGAGATGCCAGCCGTGCGTGGCACATGCGTACGGCACCAGCCCCACGCTCGTGCGCGGAATCGCGCGCTCGGCAAGTTTCTTCGTTGCGAACGCACTTTTTGGCGAGCCGTTCTTGTTGTAACAGGACCGTGCTCCTCCGCGCTTACGATCGCTCACGCTCTTCCTCATTCGAAATGGTAAGGAGAATCCATCGTGCCGTCTAAGGATTCTCCTCGGTTGTAAACTGCCGGAAGAGTGAAATGGAAGAGATTCATAGTACGAGTTGCCCGGCCTGCGGCCATGCAATGAGCAACCATCACGGCCATCATTGCAAGGATTGTGAGCGAGATGGAGCCGAGTGCGCCGCACTGGAGGGCGGCGTCGAGAGCCCCGGAGGTTAAAAATTAACACGCGCGCTGCGCGTATCATCGCTCTTGTTCGCGCGATCCCAAAAGGCTTTGTGCAGACGTATGGCGACATCGACCCTCGCGCACCACGCCTTGTCGGGCACGTCCTGGCGACGGCCGCACAGACCATTCCGTGGCATCGTGTGGTGCGCGCAGACGGCGGCGTCACTCAGGGACGCAGACAACTCGAGCGGCTTCGTAAGGAAGGCGTACCGCTATGCGGCAACCGCGTCGACATTCGCGCAGCTCGATGGCCAAGGGACGCTAAACCGGTTAGGCTGATTCGAATAAGGCGTAACGATCGATGAAATCCGACACAGCGACCAACGAGTCGCGAGACATCCTTTTTAATCGGCTGTTAGCCGGCGCAGTGTTTTGGCTTCCAGCCCTCGCGCTTGTCGCAAGCGGCTTTCTAGATATCGGTCCCGGCTGGAGAACCGGTGTCTGGACGATCGCTTTAACCACGATGGGCGTCGCATGCGTTGCCAATGCACTCCGATGCGGTAGGGTGCATTGCTATGCCACGGGGCCATTTTTCTTGGTCATGGCGATAGGCACAATTTTATATGGCCTCGGCCTCGTGCCACTCGGTAAGCATGGTTGGAACTTGATCGGTGCGACGGTTCTTGTGGGCGGGATAGCCTTGTCTTGCCTGCCGGAGGTTTTCCTTGGAAGATATTGACCGCGCCGTGCCGCCAATCGCCGGCAATAACGCCGCAAATCTGTCCGGTCGATCGCCTGCGAGTCGCTTGGGAAGCCTAAGCTTACTGAAGACATCACTGGCTGTATTGGCGGACGGCATCGCATCTTTAGGCGAGAAGTTGGATTCGCTTTCACGCAAAATTGCGGGCGAGCATTAAGCAGGCATGCCTGTGTGGCTGCTCCGTCCACACCACATCGCGTAAGGCGCGCTCCGGATAGAGCCGGCTGAGCGCCGAAGCGTCGATTTCGCTCGGCATTCAGTCGCCCTTCGACTTCGCGACGCCCCGCGTCGCTACGCTCAGGATAACAACGGAGGCGGTGCGAATAGAGCGTATCTATATGAAGACCGTTGCACTTTTGTCCCTTGTGGCCGTCGCGGCCGTTGCATTTGTCGGAGCGGCTCCGACCGCGCCGGCGATTCCGAACACCCCGGCGGGACGCGCGCTGCATGCGTGGTTCGTCGCCTTTGACAGCGGGAACAGAGCGACGTATCGCCGTTTTATGCAGACCGAGGAACCCGCGCGTCTGTCACGTTTGAATGGCGACATGGATTTTCGGCAGATGACCGGCGGCTTCGATCTGAAGAAAATCGAACGGTCGGCGCCGACGCGGATCGTGGCGCTGGTGGAAGATCGCCTCAACGAGCAATTCGCGCGGCTGACGCTCACCGTGAACAACGCGCCACCGAACACCATTCGCGCAATCGACCTCGAAGCGATTTCACGGCCGGCGGAATTTGCGCTCGCACGCCTTAGCGCGAGCGGCCTCGTCGACGCGCTGCGAACGAAGCTTCGGCAAGACGCTGCAGTCGGACGTTTTGCGGGCGCCGTGCTCGTGGCACACAACGGGCAGCCGATTTTCGAGCAGGCGTACGGACTCGCCGACCGCGAGCACCGGATCCCCAACACATTGCAAACGCGCTTTCGCATCGGTTCGATGAACAAAATGTTCACCGCGGTCTCGATCATGCAGCTGGTCCAGGCCGGAAAAATCGGGCTCGACGATCCGCTCGGTAAAATCCTGACAGACTATCCGAACAAGGACGTTGCCGCACAGGTCACGATTCGCGAACTGCTGACCCATACGGGCGGCACCGGCGACATCTTCGGGCCCGAATTCGCGACGCACCGCCTGCAACTGCGTACGCTGGCGGACTACGAGAAGCTCTACGGCACTCGCGCCCCGCTCTTCAAGCCCGGCGCGCGCTTCGACTACAGCAATTACGGCTTCATCCTTTTGGGGTTGGTGGTCGAAAAGGTCAGCGGACAGAGCTACTACGACTACGTTCGCGATCACGTCTATGCCCCGGCCGGGATGACCTCGACCGGCTCGCAGCCGGAAGATCAACCGGTCCCGAATACCAGCATCGGCTACACCCAAAGCCCGCACGGGCGCTGGCAGCCGAATACCGACACGCTCCCGTATCGCGGGACGTCGGCCGGCGGCGGCTATTCGACGGTCGGCGATTTAGTGCGTTTTGCCAACGCGTTGCAAAACCACACGCTGCTCGACGCGGCCCACACCGATATGATGACCACCGGCAAGATCGATATGCCGGGCGGAAAGTACGACTTCGGTTTTGGCGAGAGCATCATCAACGGCGTGCGCTGCTTTGGCCACAACGGCGGCGCGCCGGGGATGAACGGCGATCTCGAGATCTGTCCGCTTCCAGGCTACGTGGTCGCGGTGCTCGCGAACATGGACCCGCCGGCTGCCGGCCGCATTTCGGATTTCATCACAAACCGTTTTCCGGCACGTTAAAGGGGTCGCGTGATTGAGTATTTCTATCCGCCCGATCAGCCGACGGTTGCCTAACGGGCTGGTTAGTGATCACGCGCTCTGCATGCGCATAGGAGCAAAATTACGCCTACTTTCACGATAAACACGATATTGCACGCCGCTCCCATAACCGAGAATTAGGCCTAGAACGTGAACCTTTAGACGGAGAGTCATTAGGCCAGACTCGCGGGTGCAGACTCGGTTGAGCGACGGTGGCCGAGGAAGTCCGCGACAATCCATGCCGACGCGGCGATCCCCAGAGTCTCCGCACTTTCGGACCAGTTGTCAAAACTATGAGGATTGGCAAAGAGCGCCGGCAGCCATACCAGCAGGCCGAAACCCACGAGCATCGCCGTGGTCAATCGAGACGCGAGCCGGGCCATGAACCCCGTGAGGAGAGCGACAGCGGCAAGAGCAAACGCGGCGGTTGTTGCAATCGCCCAGAACATTTGTCCAGGCGGAATCCATTTCGGAACAAGACCTGCTGTTGCAGAGAGATAGAAAAGCTGTTCCAGTGCGAACGAGACAAGACAAATACCGAACGAGTAGTACCCGATCTGAGCCCATCTTGCCGTTCGAGCCGGGGCGATTGGACCGGAAGACGCATAGAGGATCATGGCCCCCGACGCTAATGAGAATTGTTCGAAGAAATTGCCAAAGCTATTGTAGACCAGCGGATGCTCAATGATGCCCGGTATCGTCAGCAAGGTGAAGGCGAAGTAGATTGCGCCCAGTGCGACAGCACCGGCTCGAGCCGTTCTCGGCCATAGAACGGCTGCGCCTCCAAGGATTTCGATGGTGGCCACGATGTAGGTGAGAATCGCGCGGTGAGGATCGTGAGCAAGCGCCTTGATCTGCTGCCAATTGTTGATGTCATGCCACGCCAAGGCACAGATGCCGAAGCCAATCGCCGCCAAGCCATAGACGTAACGCCCTAGGGAATATTTCATTGCAGCACCTTAGCCACGTTGTCACACGCGAACGAATTTTCCCGTCGCAAGGAGGCGCGGTTGTCGTGACAAGCGACGGAGCGGTCACAACCCGTCTGTGCCGAACATTATTCCGCAGTGGGACGTGAAAGCATGGTGCGCCGCGCGTTGATTGCTATCGGGGCAGCCGCTCTGGTGGGGTTTCTCGCTTTTTTGATTCCAGCCGGCACGTCGCACGCGGCCGGAATCTCGCCCGTAAGTCTGTACCCGGTGCCTTCTCCCTTGCCCAGCGGCAAACCGGGAGCGATCATTTGGAGCCGCGCGGTAACGGGCGGGTCGACGTTGAGAGGCGCGGCGAGCAATACGCTTGTTCTTTATCACACCGTCTCGGTTAGCGGACACGACGTTGCGGTTTCCGGCTTGGTTTCTCTTCCGAAGGGCACTCCGCCGGCCGGTGGGTGGCCGATCATCAGTTGGGCGCACGGAACAACCGGCAACGCGCCGCAGTGCGCGCCGTCGCGGTTTACGGTGCAAAACAGCGAGCAACGTTTCCTGGAGCAGTGGATTGCAGCAGGCTTTGCAATAGCGCAGACAGACTACGAAGGCGAAAGCACGCCTGGATTGCACCCGTACTACTCGGGCACGGCGGGCGCGCGCGATACGATCGACATCGTGCGCGCGGCGCGACAAGCATATCCGCAGATCGGCGGTCGTTGGTTTGTGATGGGCCACTCCGAGGGCGGAACCGTGGCGCTCTTCACCGCTGCCGATGCGCAGGCGTGGGCGCCCGATATGCAGTTGCTTGGGGCGGTCGCGTTCGCACCCGGTACCGGAGTTACGGGCTTTGTTGGACAGATGATGATGACGCAGCAGCCGACGGCGCTGCTTCCAATGGCCGCGATGATGGTCGAGGGAATAGTCTCGACCGACCCGGCCCTTGATCTGCGCACAATTTTTTCGGCGCAAGGCCTCGCGCTGCTCCCCTCTCTCCAAAGCGAGTGCATTGATGCGTTGATGTCCGCGCCGTCGTGGCGCTCGATCCCTCCGGCGCAGATCTTCCGTCCAAAGGCCGTCTCAGACGCGCTGCTTCACGACTTCGAGATCAACGAACCGTCAACGCTTACGATTCACATCCCGCTGCTCATCGAACAAGGCAGGAACGACGACCTCGTTCCCTACGCGCTGACCGATGAGCTGCGATCCGGATTGTGCGCAAATGGGACGCGGCTGGAATTGGATGCCGTCGACAATGCAACGCACCAGACGGTCTTGCCGGACAGTTTCGAACGCGTCAAGACGTGGATACTGGACCGGCTCGCCGGCAAACCGGCCACGCCAAATTGCCCCTAAATACGCATCCGCGCCTCTTTACGGTGTTCGGCCTCGGCTTATCCGCGACGCTTTCCCTCTGGTTTGTTCCGGCGCGCGCGGCGAGCGGCGACGCCTCGGCGATTTCGCGGTTTCTTTCGATCGCCTATGCAAATGCCGATACAAACTTCGTCTCGATCCGCGATCCTAAGGCGGGTGCGATGAAAACGGGACGCAGTATGCGGCATTGAAGTGGCCCGACAAGAAACACTTCCAAGTATGTTTTATCTGGCACTACGCCGCCGACGCAACCCTCGGGTGGCCTGCCCGAACATTACACCTACACGTGCGACTCAACGTTCAGGGTCGTGTCCGAGGAAGCGCTTTTCGAGACGGCGGCAAACGCGGTGCGTGAAAACTTGCCGTCGGGTTTTACCGGTGAGACTCCCGCCGGTCATATGCAAGGCTGGTACCAGTCCGGCAAACCACGCGATGTCGACGTAACGCCTTCTATTGACGAGCGAGGTACTAAATCTCGAGCATCCGCACATTCTGCAGACTATCGTGCTGACCCCGAGCAATTGATGGCTTATGCTGATAAACGAATTTTGTGGATTAACAGATCTCGATCGCGCAGGCGCACCTTCGCGTTAGAATTCGACGCCGTTTCTGCTTGGCGATTCAAGGCTCTTCCGTTTCCGGGTCCGCTAGCGCCGAATTAACCCCCGGGGCTCTGAACGTTTCCGTCCGTCTCCTACGGAACGCCTAGGTCGCCTGGTTGAAATCAGAAAATCGGGTTCCTATAAAGCGACGCGTTGAGCGCCCTTAGGGACTTGAGAGCTTCTCGCCGGCTGGGCTTCCGGAATGGGTAATTTCCGGTGACAGAAAGCTACTACGCGGGAGCATTGAGTCTTCCGATCTTCTACGGTCTCGCCGAACGCGGTCAAGAGCGGTTTATCGACGTAGCCCGGCAAATGCTAGCACAGTGACCGTCCAAATCTCAGCCGGCTATACGCTCGACAACCATCGAGCGCAAAGCAGCGACGCCTATGCTTTAGCCAAGGGCGAGATAATCCGCGCCATGCTGACGACATACGCTAAACCCGGAATGACGTTGCTGAACATAGGGTGCGGCGCCGGATACTTCAACACGATCGTCGCCGCCCTCGGCTTGCGCGTGATCGGCTGCGAGCCCGAACCATTGGCGTTTGAGATGGCACGCAAAGACGCGCCTGAAGGTTGCACGGTCTACAACTGCGACCTGGCTGGCCTGGCGAAACAAGGCGTGAGCGGAGATCTTGCGGTGCTGGTCGATGTCTTCGAACACATCGAGGACGACGCAGAGGCCGCCGCGCTCTTGCGATCGATGTTACGGCCCGGCGCGCATGCGATTATCACCGTCCCCGCCGTGCCATGGCTTTACGGAGTTCACGACGAACGCCTCGGCCATCTCCGCCGCTACAGCGCCCGTTCGTTCCGCAAGCTGCTCGCATCGCAATTTGAAATTTGCTGTATGCGGTACTTTGGAGCATTGTCGATTCCAATCGTGGTCATTTTCTCCCAGCTGTTGCGCCGTGAATATCCGCGGAAGGCGGGGCGTGAGGGAGTTATCGGGCGGCTTTATTCAGCATTTTGCGCGCTGGAAACGCGAGTCAGCTTTCCCATAGGGACTTCGCTTATCACGGACGTGAGGATGAAGCCGTGAACCGCACGCACATTGTTTCGGTTTGCCCGGTACGGATCGTGCAGAGCCAGTGAGCATCGCGCTGATCTTAGCTGCCTCTCTTGGCGTGGTCCCTGCGGCATCGCTTGGCCTTTCAGGCAATGGTCGGCTTGCAGTACACGGGCGTTGTCTCGGCGTTTTGCCGCATTTCGGAGTATCTCATGTTTTTGCTGCATTTCGGAGTATCTCAACCTTGTCCGTGCCCGCTCGTCGGAACGTAGATATGCCCCTTCAATTTGGCACGCGAGTGGCTTTATGCCGGCCTGAGTGACCCCGGCACGATTTTAATTTCCGGACTCTATGAGGCGGTGGTGCTCGCGGACGGGCACGGCTCCAACGCGAAGCCAAAAAAGTTGAATTCTGTACCCCTGCTGAAAATTGGTGGAGCTGTCGGGGTGCTGCCCCCCGAGTCCGAAAAGCCGGACCAAAGCTTTCTCCAGGCTCAGCTTCGATTTTTACTTACTCGAACGTACTCCTCAAAGCGTGGATTACCGTTCGCAGCAGACTCTGTTTCTTACACGACCTTAGAGTCGGTCAATCGTGCCAGCCCGATTTCGTGACCGGAGTGCGAAGTAGTTCGGGCCGACTCTTCGCGTCCGGTGGCTAACCTAGATTAGGCAGCCAGTGCGTATTGGTTATTTGCGTGTAAAACGCTTGCGATCGTTTTAGGAGTGCTCGCAACTCCGCCTGCTTACGTTGACCGCGGATCTTCCCGTCGAACCTATTTCAGCCCCATGGTTGGATCGCCGTAGAGTATAACACGAAACGGCAAAAGACGGATGCAGCCCCAGGAAAACTCAGTTTCTAGACCGCGCGCGGCGCTTCTTCCGCCTTGAAGACGTGGTTGACGATCAGCGAGACGATCATCATGATGACGGCGCCGATCAAGGCCGGACCGAATCCGGAGACCTTGAAGTTTGGCGTGAGCCACGTAACCAGCCAGAACATCAGCGCATTGACGATGATGACGAACAGGCCCAGCGTGAGAATCGAAATCGGCAACGTGAGCAGCAGCACGATGGGGCGCACCAACGCGTTGACGATACCGAAAATCAGCGCCGCGATAATCGGCGTCCAAACGCCACCGGTCATCATAAATCCCGGGACGTACTTCGCGATCAGCCACAACGCCAGCGCGTTGATCAGCAGGCGGATTATGAAATGCATTTATCGCTCCTTTACGGCGACTTCTCCAGTGCGGCTTTCACCCGCGAAGCCAAAGCCGGGGTCATGCCCTTCACCGCCGCGATCTCGTCAACGCTTGCGCGCCGAATGCCGGCCGCGGACCCAAAGGCAGTGAGCAAGCGCTTCTTTCGAACCGGACCGACCCCTGCCAGCGCGTCGACCGCCGAACGCGTCATCTCTTTTCCGCGGCGTTGGCGATGGTACGTAACCGCAAAACGGTGCGCCTCGTCACGAATCCGCATCACTAAATGGAGCGCCGCGGAATTTGGTGGAAGCACGATGGGCTCGGACTGACCCGGAACGTACAGCCATTCGTTTTCTTTCGCGAGCCCCGCAACCGACAGACCGGTCATATCCATCTCTTCGAGCACCTCCATCACGGCGCTCAGCTGCCCTTTTCCGCCGTCGATCAGCAAGAGGTCGGGCTTCTTGTTGAATTTTTCTTTGCGTGCGAGCTGATCGAGCAACTTCGTGCGGGCCTCGTCATGCGCCCCTTCGGGCGCTGCCCGGCCGTGGTTCGACAAGCTCACCATGACACTCTCGTCACGATTCGCCACGTCAATATCGGTCTTCGTGCGTAAATAGCGCAAGCGGCGGCGCAGCGTCTCTTGCATCATCGCAAAATCATTAGGCCCTTTGTCGTACTGGATCTTGAATTTGCGGTAGTCGCTCTTCTTCGCGCGGCCTTCAACGAAGACGACCATCGAGCTGACCGCGTTTGAGCCTTGGATGTTCGAAATATCGTAACACTCGATGCGGTGCGGCGGTTCGGGCAGCTCCAGCGCGTCGGCGAGTTCGGTCAGCGATTGCGCCTGCGCCGTCTCTTGCACTTCCTGATGGGCCAGAAACGCCTTGAGGTTCTGCTCCGCGTTCTTCTGCACGAGTTTGAGATAGCGAGAGCGCTCGCCGCGCCGCGGAAGCAGAACGCGCACCCGCGTTCCTTTATATTCGGTCAGCCACGCTTCGATAATCGACGTATCGCCGGGCAGCGCCTGTACTAAGATTTCCTTGGGAATCGCACTGGCGGCCGTTCGCGCCGCCTTCGCATTCGCGCGCGGCAAAGGCACCGGCGATTCCACGCCGCGCGCCGTTCGAAGCGACGCCAACGGTGAAACGCCGGCCGGTTCGGGCGCGCCGGCAGTCCGCGCAGTGTAAAACTGTTTCAGGAACTCGCTAAAGAGCTCCGAATCCGGCTGATCGGCCACGCCGTCGAGAATGAAATGCTCCTGCGCAATCAGCTTGCCGGCACGCACCATGAAGACTTGCACGCACGCTTGGCCCTGCGCACGCGCGAGTCCGAGCAAATCCATGTCGATCCGCGAACGCCACACGACCTTCTGCGCCTCGGTCACGCGCCGCACGGCAACGATACGGTCGCGCAAGCGCGCCGCCGCCTCAAAATTATATGACTCTGCCGACGTCACCATGTCGCGCTGCAACCGCGAAAGCAGCGACTCTTGCTTACCTTCCAAAAACAGCACAACTTCTTCGATCATGCCGTCATAGTCGTCTTGGCTTTGGTAGCCCACACACGGCGCCAAGCACCGCTTGATGTGATACTGCAGGCACGGGCGCCGACGCCGCCCGTCAATCGGCTCGGGGCACGTGCGCAGCGGAAATACCAGACGCACGAGATCGATCAGCTCGCGTAGGCCGTGCGCGTTGGTGTATGGACCAAAGTAGCGCGCGCCGTCGTTTTTCACCACGCGCGTAAAGAGCACGCGCGGAAACGGCTCGTTGGTGACCTTCAGGTACGGATAGCGTTTGTCGTCGCGCAGCCGCACGTTGTAGGGCGGCTGGTAACGCTTGATCAGATTGGCTTCCAGAATAAGCGCTTCGACTTCGTTGGTGACGACGATGGTCCGCACGTCGACCACGCGCTCGACCATCGCCTGCGTGCGCACGTGATGCGCCGCGCTTTCTTGAAAATACGACCGCACGCGGCTGCGCAGCGAGACGGCTTTTCCGATGTAGAGCACGTCGCCGTTCTTGTCCAGCATCATGTAGATGCCGGGCGCATCGGGAATCTGCGCGAGGGTTTGCGCGAGCGGCGCGGGAGTGGTCATGAGCGCGAGTCTCTTCCCGCCCGCCAAAGAAAAGGCCCGCACCGAGGCGGTGCGGGCCTTGCCTAGCTAGGGATGCTTAGCTGATGCTGCCGCTCGTCGTCGTGACGACGATATTGACGGCGGCGGTTTGTCCGTTGCTGTCGGTGACTTTGATTTGACACGTTCCGGCCGCAACCGCGGTCACGGTGAATTGCGCGCTGGGGCCCGCGGAGCTCGCCGGAGCGAACGTCGCGATGCCGGCACAACTCGGCGATCCATTTGCGGCGGTGAAGTTGCCGGTGTAATTGGCTTCCGTCGCCGTAAATGTGTTGGCTTGTCCGGCAGCGGTAAATGCCAGCGAATTCGTGCTGACGTTTAACGCACCCGCCGTGCCGCCGCCGGCTGCGTTGACAGTCACTTGTTCGCCTGCAGCGTTCCCAGCGGAGTCGCTCACTTTGACTTGGCAGATCCCCGGAGCAACCGCCGTAACCACGAAGGTCGCGACCGGTCCCGTTCCGCTAGAGGGCGAGAACGTGGCGATGCCTGCGCACGTCGGCGTACCGTTGGCAGCTGTCAGCGTGCCGGTGTAATTGGTTTCGCTCACCGTGAAGCCGCCGGTCGATCCCGCGCCGGTCAGAGCGATCGATGCGGGATTGGCTGCCGGTGTGCTTTGAGGCGTGGGCGCGACGCCGGATGGACCGGCGCCCCCTGCCGGGCCGGCCGGCCCGGTGGAGCCGGTGCATGCAGAAATTGCGAACGCGCTGCCGCTAAAAAGTACCGCAAGCAGTGCGATTCTTTGCAAGTTATACATTAGTACACCAACTTTCCGACGCGGCCCGGATTCAAGCCGGTACCTGGTTCAGCGAACCAAAGCGAGCCATCGGGCGCGGTCCCGATGCCCCTCAGCCCGAGACCGGTCACAGGTGACGCATATTCCGATACTGTGCCGCCGGTTGTAATACGGCCGACCCGGTCGGTTCCGTTTTCGGTAAACCAGATCGCGCCGTCTTGTCCGACGCTCATTCCTACCGGCGCCGAGTTTGGGGTAAGAGTCGGGAATTCGCCCGTTACCGAGAACGAGTTGGGCGAGAGTCGTCCGATCTTATTCGTGCCGTTTTCAGCAAACCAGAGGTTGCCGTCCGGTCCGCGCACGATCGATTCGGGAACAGTTCCGGCGGTCAAAGTGATCTCGCTCTGGGCGGTAAACAGGTTCGTGATCCGGCCGATCTTGTCGACCGCTGATTCGGTGTAATAGAGGTTGTTGTCCGGTGCGGTCGCGATTCCGAACGGACCGGAATTCGCGGTCGGGATACTGGTTTCGCCCGCGACGCCCGAACTAATTCCCTGGAAACCGACGCGGCTGCTGCCGTTGGCGACGTACCAAATGTTGCCGTCGCCGCGATCTACGAGCCCCAGCGGATTGTCCGGCGGCGGCGGAGCGAACAGCGTGCTGAACTCCGTGAACGTGCCCGTTGTTGTGACCTTCGCAATCTTACTTGTTCCTGGAGGCGGCGTCGTCGAGAACTCCGTGAACCAGAGATTGCCATCGGTAGCCCCGACGATCATCTGCGGCTGTGCGTTAGCAGTCGGTATGGCGAACTCGGTCACGACGCCGGCGGGCGTGATCCGCGCGACGCTCGCGCCCGGGTTCTCGGTAAACCACATGTTTCCGTCGGACCCCGCCGCGATCCACTGCGGCCGGTTCGTGTTGACCGGAATCGAGAATTGGTAGAACGTCGGCGTGGGGGTAAATGCCGTCGAAACGGTTGAGACGCCCGTCCCCGACGCGACGACTGTCGCCGTCGGACCACCCGGTAGTCCGCTGTTGAGCGTTCCGCCGTTGTATGTCAGCGTCGCCGTCGTGCCCGAATTAGGAATAGTATTGGTGGAGAGCGAGAGCGTACCGCTGTTCGTACTGTCGTTTATCGCCAGTTTGACCGGCACGCTGTAGTCGCCCGGACCGACGATCGTGTTGCCGTCGGCGTCTTTCGCGGCCACGTTCACGTTGACCGTGGCCGGCACGCCGGCGTTCGGACTGGCGTTGCTCAGCGAGATGAGGAGCGATGCGATCACGCCGTTCAGCACGGCGGTGACCGTATTGGCGGTGCCCGCGACAATGGCTTTTGTAACCGTCGCGCGGCTCAACACGTTGCCCTGGCCGTTCTGCTCGTCGTAAGTCTGAAAAACGAACGTGTCGCTTCCGACCGGTGCGTCGATCACGATCGACGTCGCCGGCGAATTCACGTACTGCGGAGTGCCTCCGTTCACGGAGACACTGACGCTGCGCGCCGTGACGGGAACGTATTTTGGTTGAATTGATGACGGAGTGACGTCGTTCCAATGCATAGTGAAGGTTACTTGCGCCATCTGGCTGGCCAAAGTTCCGGGTGCGCTTGGCACCGCGGAACTCATACCGCCGCCTCCGCCGCACGCGCTCAGCATGCCGGCGACCACGAGGACCGCCGGGATGCGCGCCATGCGCCGGAGTGAAGCAAAGCCCCTCAATGAATAAGCTTTCATCGAGTTCTCCAGGAGAGAGTAGAGGAGCTGAGTTGCCACAGCTCGTCGCCGCCCTCCTATGCGTCCCTTCTAGGCTGGCCTCTTGGAAGACAAGCTCTTTACAATGAAATAGGCCGCGAGCGCCGCCACTGCCACGCCGGCGATCAGCAGCGCGTAGTGGCGGAATGCCTCGCCGACGACCGCCGCGTGGGATCCCAGCGAGCTGCCGAGCAACACGAAGCCCGCACAGAATATCAGCGAGCCGCAAAACGTCCAGAAATAGAATGGCACGAGCGGCATCTCGGCAATGCCCGCCGGCACGCCCATAATTCCCCGTATAAAAGGAACGAAGCGGCAGATAAAGATCGCGAAACTTCCCCAGCGCGCGAAAAAGACGTCAACGCGCTCGAGTTCAGCATGATGGAAACGCACGTACCTGCCGAATTTGTCCACGAAGGGCCGTCCACCGAAACGCCCGACCGCATAGCCGATGCTTTGACCCGTCAACTCCCCCGCGAGCGCCACCGCAATCACCAGCCACACGCTGGAAAGATGGCCGGTCGCCGCCAGTGCGCCGGCCGCGGGCAGCACGAGTTCGCTGCCGACGGGCGCGCCGATATTGGCCAGCGTCATCACGACGTATAAGCCGAGATAGCCGAAGTGATCGATGAGGTGCAGGAAGTACTGGCTAAACGCGTGCACGCGAGCGCTTGAGGATTTCCGCGGCGCGGCTGCCGCCTTCGAGTTCTAAGGCTTCCAGTAAATTTACCGGCTCGATCAAACCTTCGGTATTTTTCTCGGCGATGGCGACGATGTTGCGCACTCGCGGTGTCACGAGGATGCCTTCCCAGCTGCGATCTTCGCCGGTTCCAAGCGAGCGGCGGATCTCCGAGTGGGCTTCGGCCGGATCGATGCCCTCACGGTTCAGGCGTTCGGCGATCGCCGCATCGGGTTCTTGTAACAGCGCCACGAGCAAATGCTCGACGCCGATATAGTAGTGGTTGTGGTTTCGGCACTCTTGCTCGGCCGCGCGTAAGATGCGCCCCGATGCCGGACTAAATTTTGAGAACAACCAGCATTGCTCCGGGTGCCTTTTTTAAAAATTTCGGGGCGACTGGATTCGAACCAGCGGCCTCTTCGTCCCGAACGAAGCGCTCTACCAAGCTGAGCCACGCCCCGGAAATTCGTGCTCCCGTAGGTTCGGTCGGCTCCCTCCCCCTCCTGCCGGATCGACCGGACGGGAAAACGCGCAACGCTAGCTAAAAGTTTCCTCGACACCCATGAGATACCTCATCGTCGGCTGCGGCCGCGTCGGTTCGACCCTCGCGAAGCTGCTCGACGCAGACGGGCACGAAGTTATCGTCGTTGACGAAGATCCCAACGCTTTCAAACGCTTGGGGCAAAAGTTCAAAGGACACGTCGTGGTCGGAACCGGCATCGATTACGACGTGCTCAAGCATGCGGGCGCCGCGCAAGCCGGCGGCTTCGTTGCCGTGACCAACGGCGACAACCGCAATGTCATGGCGGCACTGATCGCGCAACGCATGTTCCACATCAAGAAAATCGTCGCCAGAATCTACGATCCGACGCGCGGCATGATGTACCGCGAGCTCGGAATAGATACGGTTTGCCCCACGACGACGGGGGCGAAAATGATCCGCGACGTTCTCATGGAGGCGCCGTGGGACACGCTGCAATCGTTCGATTTCGGCAACGTGACCTCGCTGACCGCGACCATCGGCGCGTCCGACGCGGGCAAGCGCGTCGCGGACTTCGAACGCGCCGGCCGCATTCGCATCGCGGCCGTGCGCACCGGGAAGAGCGTGCGTGTGGCCGCTAACGACACGGTGCTGGCCGAGAGCGACGAAATCAACGCGATCGTCGCGCCTGAAGCGATCAGCGAATTCGCGCAAATGTTCGCTGACGCACGCGTCCCGGAAAACGTGAGCTGATGTTCGTTCTGATCGTTGGCGGCGGGAAGGTCGGCTCATATCTGACGCGTGCGCTCGTGGCTCAGGGCCACGAAGTGGTCATCGTCGAGAAAGCCGAGCGCAAAGCCCGGCTGCTCGAACAACTCCTTGAGCGCAACGTCACGCTCGTCGGCGACGGCTGCGACCCGCTCGTGCTGGAAAAAGCCGGCCTTAAGCGCGCCGACGTCGTCATTGCCGACACCGGAGACGACGAAGACAACCTTGTCGTTTGCTTGATCACCAAGAAAAATTCTACCGCTCGCTGTATCGCGCGCGTCAATAATCCTCGCAATAAACTGATCTTTGAATCGCTCGACGAGCAGAATCCGGTCACGGTCATTTCGTCGACCGAAGTGATTCTGGACGCGATTCACAAGCACGTCACCGCCGCAGTTTAACAACGTCTTGTCATGGTAAGCCGCCGTTCATCCGCACGCTACCGTGTTCCAGTGGCAGTTTCTTGACCCGGCGCTCGAGAGTGAGTAAGCCAACCAGCAGCGTAAGAACAACGACGACGAACGTGACGTTGACCGCGAGCTCGCGGCCCGCAATGCCCTGCGGAATTGCCAGAGCCAGTGCGAGCGAGAGCGCGCCGCGTATCCCCGCCATGCGCACGACGGTTAGCCAGGCGAGATGCAGCCGGGGACTTGCAAACTCCAACAGGCCATGAACGATTACAAAACGTGACGCCAGCACAATAGTTGCCGTAAGCAAGGCAATTGGAAGCGCACGTCCGATCGCCGTAACATCGATAGCGGATCCGATCAAAAAGAACAGCGCGGCGTTCGCAACCAACGCGATTCCCTCCCAAAAACGGCCGACAGCCACTGAGCACAGTGCATCCAAGCGGCCTTGCTGCAACAACCGCAGCGTCATCCCGAAAGCCAAGACCGCGAAAATGCCGGACCAATCGAAACGCGTGGCGAGATAATATGCGCCGTAAGCGCCGGCCAACGTGACGACGGCGTACGCGACGAACTGCCGGCTCCGCCCCAGCAGCACAGCCGATGCAGCGGCGATTGCAGCGCCGCATAGGATTCCTAAGAACGCACCGAGCGCCGCGTCCGCCGTGACCTGCCACAGACCGGACGTTGCGGTCAGCGCTGCAGCAGCCGCGACGCCGCGAAAAATGACAACGGCTACGGCATCGTTGAGAAGCGCTTCGCTCTCCACGATGGTTAGGAGCGATCGCGGGAGGCGCAAACGCCGGAAAATTGCCAGCACCGCCACGGGATCGGTGGCGCTGAGAATCGCGCCGAGGAGCAGCGCGGGAATCCAGCCCACGCTTCCGAGGTAGTGAAGGCAAATGGTGACGATTGCAGCAGAGCAAACGACGCCGGGAACAGCGAGCATGAGAATTGGACCCCACATGCGGCCCATCGTGCGCGCTTCCAATCTCCAAGCGCCTTCGTATATTAGAGCCGGAAGAAAAATGTAGAGCGTTGCCGCTCCGAACACGCCGGTAAGCCGTCCCGGAAAAATAACGCCTACGATGATGCCGGCAATCAGGAGCGCGGCGACCACTCCGAGCTGCATCAGTGCGTGTGGGTGAAGTTCCCGACGCGAACGCCGCTCGCGCGCATCTGCGCGATCGCCTCGCGCATGCCGGCCGGATTTGACGGACGGCCCACCGTATCGAAGTACCACTCCGGATCGATGTTGAGCGTGCGTGTTTGGATCATGCCGACGTTGACCGATCGCAGAAACTCCCGCATAGCCGCGAGCTCGTCGGCGTCATCGGTGACGCCCGGATGCGTGAGCAAGTTGAGCGACACGCGCAGCCCCGCTTCGCACGCCATACGGACTGACGCGAATACGTCGTCGAGACTATAGCCAATCGGACGATAGTACGCGGCGTAAACGCGCGGTCGAAACGAATTCAGGCTCACGCGCACGGCCTGAAGGCCGGCGTCGATGCAGCGCTTGAGCGCCGAAGGCAGACTCCCGTTCGTGTTGAGATTGATGACGCCGTTCGCGCGCTCCGTGCGAATCATCGTGATAGCCCGTGCGATTGCGATTGAACGCAATAGCGGCTCTCCCTCGCAGCCCTGTCCAAACGACACGATCCCATCCTGGACGCGCTCGAGATGCGCAATCGCAATGCTCGCGAGATCGCGCGCCGTCATTTCTTCGGCGATGCGCAACTGCGGCGAAGGCACGCCCGTCTCCGGCTCTTGTTCGGAGATGCAGCCGACGCAGCGCGCGTTGCAAGACGGCGAAACCGGTAGCGCAGCTTCGCCCCGTTCCAGAAACACGTTCTGCGCCGTAAAGCAGCTATACTCGAGCGAACACGTCGCAAGCTGCTGCAAGACGCGGTTTCCATTGCCCGCGCCGACGCGGCGTTCGACCAGCTGCTCGAGCTCGCCCGGAGCAAACGTGCGCGGCTGCCAATCCTCGCCTTCGTCGGTCCGCATGGCGGCGACGTGAAGCGTCTCATCGATCGCGCACGCAAACGTGTAACCGAAAAGCGGCAAGGCCGGCGCGCCCGCGTCGCGGTCGTAGGCAGGCAACAGCAAACGCGTGTATCCGGCCGGCAGCATGACCGCGAGCGCCTGCCGTCTGCGCTCGACGCCGCGCGTCACGCGCGGATGGCGCGCGGCCAAGACCATCGGCACCGTTCCGGCGGGCGCGGGCACGAGTTCCTCGTCTGCGACGGCGCGGACGATGCCCCCGTCAGCTAACGGCTCCGCTTTCTCATCGTAAAATATGCGCCCGGCTTTGTCGCAGTACGCTAGACCGATCACAGCGTTTTTTGGAAAACGTACTCGGTCTTGAGTACGTCGTACCCTAACCGCGCATAAAACGTGTGCGCGCGTTCGCGAACGACGTTCGAAAGCAGCCGCAGCGTCGCGCAGCCCTGCTTTCGCGCCCACTCTTCCGCCGCCTCAACGAGCATCTCGCCGATCCGGTGGCTGCGGAACTCGTCTTCCACGACCAGGCCGTGAATTTCGGCACGCCGGATGGCGATCAGCGTATCCTCGCGCGCCACAAACGTCCAGCCAACCACGCCCGCGCGCGGAACGACTGCGACCAAGATGGCACGAGAGTCGCTTGCGGAATGAACGACCGCTTCCACGTGCGCGAGCGGAGTTTCATAACCCAACTGAAGCGCGAGAGCGACAATGCGTTCGGCGTCGGCAGGCATCGCGTCACGGATGGAAACGGCTAAGTCGTTAGACGGCAGCTGCATGCAGTGCCGGAACGCTCGCATCAAACACGCGTACGGCCGGTCCGGTCAAAAACGCTTCGCCGGCGCCGTCCCATTCAACGGTCAGCACTCCGCCCGGAACGTGAACGGCAACAGGACTCTCAGCGAGCCCGAACCGGATCGCCGCGGCCGCGCACGCCGCCGAACCCGTTCCGCACGCTTGCGTCAGCCCTACTCCGCGCTCCCAGTGACGCACGTCCAACCGGCCGCGATCGACGACGACCGCTACATGGACGTTGATGCCTTTGGGAAAAAGCGGCTGAAGTTTTGCGGCGGCCGCTTGCAAATCGATCGCGTCCAGCGACCGTTCGAAGATCACGACGTGCGGGTTTCCGACCACAACGTGCGCCGAGTTTGCGAACGGCAGCGCCCGCGGCTCAAAGCGCGGCGTGCCGACTTGCGTTCGAACGCTGTACTCTTCCCCTTTACTCATAATCTGCGCCGAAAGAACACCGGATTCGGTTTCGATGCGAAGATGCTCGCCCTCGCCGGCCTCGGAAAGAAAGCGCGCCGCGCAGCGCAGTCCGTTACCGCACATCTCCGCCTCGCTTCCGTCGGCATTGATGATGCGCATCCGCGCATCGGCGGTTTTCGAAGGCTCGATGAGGATCACTCCGTCGCAACCGATGCCGCCCCGGCGATCGCAGATGCGGCGCGCGAGCGTCGCCGGATCGAACGGTTCGGTCGGATTGCGCCGGTCGATGACGGCGAAGTCGTTGAACGCGCCGTGCATCTTGGTCACGGCCACGCCGGACATTACGAGGTCGTCACCTCTGAAGCTGCTTCGGGCGCGGTCACGCCCGGCTCGCCACCGCCGGCCGATGAAAATGGGCCTTGCGGTGAAATGGTCGATACCGCGTGTTTGTAAATCAGGTGCGTTTTGCGTTCGTATTCGATCAATATCGTGAACGGATCGAAACCTTTAACGACTCCGCGCAATTGAAAACCGTTGACCAAATAAATTGTCACGGCAACGCCCTGCCGCCGAACTTCAGCAAGGTAAGTATCCTGAAGGCTACCGGGCATGAATCACGCTTCAACCCATTGCAGACTTTCCCTTGCCAGCCGTTCGACGTCCACCGGCTCTGCCTGCACCGTTTCCGGCTCGCCGCGAAACCAAGTCATCTGCCGTTTTGCATAGCGCCTGGTAGCGCGGATCAATAATTCGCGCAGTTCGTCGAGCGTGCTCCATCCTCGTGCATACGCGAGAGCTTGCGGATAGCCCACCGCAGTTGCGGCTACAGCAGCTTCGCCGATCCGCTCGGCTTCTTCTACAAACCCCGACCGTAACATCGCATCGGTTCGCCGGGCAATGCGCTCCCGCAGCGCAGTTTCGTCAACGGTGAGAAATACTTTGAGGAATGAGATGCCGGCCGAACGCAGCGACGTAATTCGTCCTGCGCGCGTTCCTGAATACGGCGCGAGCACGATTTCCAATGCGCGCAACACGCGGTACGCATCTTGCGGATGAATCGCTGCGGCACGCGCGCGATCGCGGACGCTCAGCCAGGTATGCAAGAACTCTGCATCGTGCAGGCGGGTTTCGCGCAGGAGCCGTTCGCGCACCGCCTCATCGTACTGCGGAGCAAGGTCTACCGCGCCGGTCAACGCTCGAACGTAGAATCCCGTGCCGCCGGCAACGATCGCGCGCTTGCCGCGCGCGTGGATCTGAGCGATCGCGGCGACAGCGTCGGCGGAATAACGCGCCGCCGAATAGCGTTCGGCGGGATCGAGAAATCCGAAGAGATGATGCGGGACGGCGGCAAGCTGGTCCGGCGCCGGCGCAGCCGTGCCGATCGGCATGCCGCGATAGATTTGCCGCGAATCGGCATTGACGATTTCGGCGCCGAAGGTTCGCGCGAGATCGATCGCGAGTTCCGTCTTCCCCGACGCGGTCGGTCCGGCGATCACGAGAACGCCGGATGCTCCGTTCACCGTTTGAAGAGCCGCGCGATGCCGCCCGGTTCGATGCGGACGATGGTCGGGCGCCCGTGCGGGCAGTGCATCGGATTTTCGCAGACTTGCAGGCGATCGAGCAGCGTCGTCATCTCCGAAAGATCGAGACGCTCGCCGGCGCGCGTCACCGAATGGCACGCCAGCGACGCCCAAACGCGTTCGCGGACGTCACGCTCTCTCGCACCCTCGTTTACATCGTCCAGAAAACCGCTGACATCGAATGCGCGAGCGCCGTAACCGGCCGGCGTCGCGACGATGCGGTAGCTGCGATCGCCGAAGTTTTCTATCTCGAGTCCGCCCTCGCGCAAAGGTTCGAGCACACGCTCGAGCGCGGCTACGCGGTCGCCGCTGAGTTCGAAAGCGAACGGCACCAGCAGCGGCTCGGCCGGAGCGGTCGCCGCGTTGGCGGCGGCCACGATCCGTTCGTACGCGATGCGTTCGTGAGCCGCGTGTTGATCGACCAGTACGATCGCGCTGCCGTCGGTCGCCAGGATGTAGGTTCGGTCGATCTGCGCGAGCACGCGCAATCCGCTTTGCGCGCCTGTTTCCGACGGGTCGTCGGCGGGAACGCGCTCGAAAAGCGTCTGGAGGTGCGCCAGGCTGGCGTCGATGCTCTCGGGCGCCGCCGACACGGTTACCGAATCGCCGAAGCGCTTCGCGGCGTGATTGCGAAGCGTGACCGCTATCGCGCGTTTGACCGTATCGGCCACTTGGTGACCGAACCGCAACCGCACGTCGCTCTTGGTCGGATGAATATTCGGGTCGACGTGATCGGGGGGCAACTGCAAGAAGAGCACGCCGTACGGTTGCCTTCCCGTCATCGCGAAGGTCGCGTAACCTGCGCTCCATGCGCCGGCCAGGAGCGTACTGCGCAGCAGCCGTCCGTTTACGAATAAGATTTGCATTCTCCGGTCGGCGCGATCGTTGCCTGGCGTACTGATAAAGCCGGTGAGCGAGCCGTGCATACTGCGCGCAACCTCGTTATCGATAGGAATGAGCGATTGCGCTGCGGCCTTTCCAAAGACCATTGCGAGACGCGCTTTTTCGTCGTCGACTGCGGGCATGACCCAGACTTCCTTGCCGTCATGACGCAGCGCGAACGTGACGCGCGGATAGCCAAGCGCGAAGGTCGAGAGCCAGCCCGAAATGCGCGTCAGTTCGGCCGCCGGCGACTTCAAATATTCGCGGCGCACCGGCACGTTGCCGAAAAGTTCGCGCGCGCGCACTATTGTGCCAACGGGCGCCGCCGCCTTTTCGATTCCGCTGACCTCTTCGGCATGCGCGGTAACGCGCGCGCCCACGTCGCTTTCGATGCCGCGCGAAAGAATTTCAACGCGCGAGACGGCCGCGATGCTCGCCAAGCCTTCGCCGCGAAACCCAAGTGTCGAAATCGATTCGAGATCAGTGGCGCGGGAAAGTTTGCTCGTCGCATGTCTTCGTACCGCTAACGCTAGGTCGGACGGCTCAATGCCCCCGCCGTCGTCGGCGACCTCGATCGCGGCAATGCCGCCTTCTTCCAGCGTCACCGTGACGCGAGTCGCGCCCGCATCAACGGAATTTTCGACGAGTTCTTTCACCACCGAAAGCGGACGCTCGATGATCTCGCCGGCCGCAATCTGCCCGACGGTTGCGGGATCGAGAACGTGAATCATCCTACGAGTCGAGGAACGTCAATTGCCGCTCGGCCGGAACAATCTTCGGTAAGCGGCGGCGCAGCGGAACTTGCTCTTCGACGTCAGCCTTTCCGGAGAGGGCGTCGGCGATCTCTTGCGCGCGCTCGACCACCGCATCCGGTAATCCGGCCATGCGACCGACTTCGATGCCGAACGAACGCGAAGTGCTGCCGGCGAGCACGCGATGCGAAAAGACCGGGCCGCCGTCGGGACCGGTTTTTTCAACGGCCGTGACGTGATAGTTCGCAACCAGCTTCCAGTGTTCGGCCAGCGCGACCAGTTCGTGAAAGTGCGTGGCGAACAGCACCAACGGCGCCTGATCTTCCAGGCCGAGCAAGAATTCACAAATCGCTTGCGCGATCGACAAGCCGTCGATCGTGCCGGTGCCGCGCCCGACTTCATCAATCAGCAGCAAACTGCTGCGGGTGCAGCGGCGCAGAATATTCGCCGCCTCCGCCATTTCTATGTAGAACGTCGATTGTCCCGACGCCAGATCGTCGCCCGCGCCGATGCGCGTGAAGATGCGGTCCACGATGCCCAGACGCGCGGACTTCGCCGGTACGAACGACCCGATCTGCGCCATGATCGTCAGCAGCGCGGCCTGCCGAAGATACGTAGACTTGCCGCCCATGTTGGGCCCGGTCAGCAAGACGAAGCGGTGCTCGCCTTCGCGCAGGTGCAGATCGTTGGGCACGAAGTTGGCGTGCAGAATCGCTTCCATCACCGGATGGCGCCCGTCTTTGAACTCAACGATGCTCTCTTCCACGAACTTCGGCCGCACGTACCCACGTTCGGCAGCACACTGCGCGAGCGAGGCGAGCGCGTCGATTTCCGCCAACGTCTCGCCGGCGGCGAGCAGATCTTCGATCCGCGCCGCGATGCGGTCGACGAGCTCGCCGAAGAGCTGCTCTTCAAGTCGCAGCTGCCGCGACTGCGCGGTCGAAATGGCGATTTCGAGTTCCTTGAGCTCCGGCGTCGTGTAGCGCTCGCCTGTGGTCAGCGTTTGTTTGCGCACGTAATCGGCCGGCACGCTGGCCGCATGCGCTTTGCCCACTTCGATGGCATAGCCGAAAGTGCTGACGTATTTCACCTTCAGCGTTTTGATGCCGGTGCGTTCGCGCTCGCGTTCTTCGAGTTCTGAAAGTTTCGCACGCGCGTCGGTCCGCAGGCTCACGCATTCGGCGAGCTCGGCGTTCGCCGCTGCGCGAATCACGCCGCCGTCCATGAGCTGAGCGGGCGGCTCGTCAACGAGCGTCATGTTCAGATCGGCCAGCATATCTTCGAAGTCGCCCATGCGCTCCGCATAGGGCTTCAATGCCGGCGGCGTCACCTGGCGCAGCGGCCGCAAATTCTCCAGCGTGCGGCGCAGCGAGGCCAAGTCGCGCGGCAGCGCGCGTTTAAAGCGCACCTTCTGCGATATGCGCTCGAGATCGAAGCAGCCGCGCAGCAACTCTTGCATGGATTCGCGGCGCACGTGTTCGGCGATGAGCGCCGCCACGGCGTCTTGCCGCTTGCCGATCGCTTCCGTGTCGACGAGCGGAGCCAAAATCCAACGCGCCAGCAGGCGCGAGCCCATCGACGTCGCGCATTTGTCCAGCGTCGCTTGCAGCGTGGCTTTCGGATTCGCGCCCAGCGCTTTCACCAATTCGAGATTTTTTCGCGTATTCGGATCGAGCGCCAGAAACGTGCGGTAGCGATAGAAATCGGGCGGCCGCAGCGTGCTCGCTTCGGACGTTTGCGCCGAACCTGAGGGAGCCACGCCCGAACGGCGAACGAAACCCGCGACCGCGTCGAGAGCACGGTGCATAGCGAGGGCTTCGTCGACCGAAAAGCCTTCGATCGATCGGCGGTCGCGGGTTTCGACTGAGCAGAGCGCGGGCGCGGCGACCCGTACGCCCGAGCTTTCCAGCGTCAGCGAAAGATTCGCGCGCAAACCCGGCGGCACGTCGGCCACGATCTCCGCCGGACCGATGCGCCCAATCTCGGCGAGCAATTCTTCGAACGCTGCCTCGCCCGAAAGCGCAGTCGCCGCGCACAAGCCGGTTGAAACGTCGGCGTAAGCGAGGCCGTAGGTGTCATCCACGGCGGTAATCGCAGCCAGATAATTGTTTTGTTTGCCGTCGAGCAGCTGATCTTCGATCAGCGTGCCGGGCGTGACGATGCGCACGACGTCGCGGCGCACGAGCTTGTTCGGTTGCGGAACTTCGAGTTGCTCGGCAAGCGCGACGATGTAGCGCTGCTGCACGAGCCGGGCTAAGTATTGTGAAAGCGCGTGATGCGGAACGCCGGCCATGGCGATGCGCTGTCCGCTGCCGGCTTCTTTCGAGGTGAGCGCAATCGAAAGTGCGGGCGCGATCCGTTCGGCGTCCTCACCATAGGCTTCGTAAAAATCACCGACACGCGAAAGCAAAATCGCTTCAGGATGACGGGCTTTCATCCCAAAGTACTGCTCGAGCATCGGTGAATACCGCTCGCTCACGCTCCGCGCATTTCGGGAGAAGGGCTGTGGATAACTTGCGACTACGCTGTGAGCAAGTTTATTAACGCAGTTTTGACCGGCGATCCGCGATCGGCAAAGCGTCGCGCCCGGCCGACGACCGTGCCGTCGCACCCCCATTTGTGGCCCGAATCGATGCGAACGTCAAGCCATGGCTCGCTCGCGTAGAGCCGCTCCTCGTAATCCGGCGGCTGCGAAACGATGACCGTCACATTGTCGAGCGTCTTGGCGGCGAGCTTCGAGCCGTCTTTTTTCGAGACGCCCTGCACCAGCGTCCTGACCTGGGTGCCGATCTTGCGCTCGTGATAAGCGCGCGCGACGGCATTTTGCGCGTCGGCCAGACGGGCGTGCCGCTCGCTTGCCACGGCCGGTTCGACTTGCTCCCAATGGGCTGCCGGCGTGCCGCGGCGCTTGGAATAGATGTACATATAGGCGTTGGCAAACATGCCGCTGCGCACGCAATCCAGCGTCGCTTGAAAATCTTGCTCGGTCTCGCCCGGAAATCCGACGATGAAATCCGTCGTGATCGCCGCATCCGGAAAGAATTCTCGAATCCATTCAGCCTTTTCCATATATTGCGAGAACGTATACTTGCGGTTCATGCGGCGCAGCATCACGTCGCTCGCCGACTGCAGCGGTAAATGCATCCGCGGGTTCATCTGCGGAATCTGCGAGAGTTCGCGCAGCATCTCCCGCGTAAAATCTTTGGGATGCGGCGAGATGAACGTCAAGCGCTCCAACCCGGGAATCTGCGCGACGCGCGCGCAGAGGCGGCCGAAATCCCCGTCTTGCGCCGGGTCGCGGTACGAGTTGACCGTCTGTCCGACGAGCATGACCTCGCGGGCCCCTTCCTCTACGCGCTGCCGCACTTCGCTCAGGACTTCGGCCATGGGGCGGTGATCGAAACGGCCGCGCACGTGCGGCACGATGCAGAACGTACAGTAGTACGAACAGCCGCGCTGCACGGTCACGAATCCGCGAACCGGTGAAAAAGCTCCCGCCACGCAATCGGGCGAGCCGCCAATCGGCATGCGCAGCACGAGCTCTTCGCCGGCATCGGTTTCGGAAAACTCTTCGCGCCAGCGCGTAATCGCGTCTCCGAGCTGCTTCAGCTCCGACGTGCCAAAAACCGCGTCAACATGTGGCGCGATCAGGCGCATGCGATCGCGATCTTGTTCGGCCAAACAGCCCGTAACGATCAGCTTCAACGCGGGATGCGCGTTCTTGAGCGATTTGAGGTGACCCATGCGTCCGTAGGCGCGACGTTCGGCGTTGTCACGGACCGTGCACGTATTGAGAATAACGACGTGAGCGTCTTCGGCCCGCTCGGCCACGGCATAGCCGGCCGACGCGGCGCGATCCGCTATATACTGCGAATCGGCCTCGTTCATTTGACAGCCGTGTGTTTCGATGTAAATGCTCGCCACGGGCATCGCCTGTTCGGCAGCGGCCGCGGGAATACCCCGAGTGCGGCGGAACCCTCCGACGGTGCAAACTGACGAGCGCGAAGGCGCTATGCTTCATCCGGCGACCGTCGCTATCGTCGGGCGGCCGAACGTCGGCAAGAGCGCGCTCTTCAACCGGCTGATCGGACAGCGCATGGCGATCGTTGAAGATACGCCCGGCGTGACGCGCGACCGTTTGTACGGCTTGTGCGAATGGAGCGGCCGCACGTTCAGTCTGGTCGACACGGCCGGCATCGATCCGACGGCGGAAAAAGATCCTGACGACGCAATCGCCGCGACGCAAAAACAAGCCGAAGCCGCCGCGCAGGAAGCCGACGTCATTCTGTTTGTCGTGGACGCTTCCGCCGGGCGCAACCCGGTCGACGACGACGTCGCGAAAATTTTGCGCAAGACACGGCGCCCCGTGATTCTTGCCGCCAACAAAGCGGAATCGCCGAGCGCGCTCGCAGCTATGTACGCCGAGTTCGCCGCGTTTGGATTCGGGGAGCCGCTGGCGGTATCGGCGATCCACGGCGAAGGGACCGGCGATCTTTTGGATCGTGTGGTCGAGAAACTGCCGCCCGACGCCTCGGCGGAAGACAACTCCGGCGAGCTCGCCATCGCTATCGTCGGCCGCCCGAACGTCGGCAAGAGCTCGCTGCTCAACGCGCTGATCGGATCAGAACGCTCGGTCGTCTCCGACGTCCCCGGTACGACGCGCGACGCAATCGATTCGATCCTCACCTATCAGGATCGCCGCCTGCGGCTCATCGACACCGCCGGCCTGCGCAGCAAACCCAAAGCGCACGGCGCGATCGAATACTATGCGGCGCTGCGCTCGCTCGGCGCGATCGCGCGCTGCGACATCGCCATTCTGCTCTTCGATACGATGCACGGCATTCTCGCGCAAGAGCGGCGTCTGGCCGGACTGATTCTCGAAGAGCGCAAAGGCCTGATCCTCGTCGGCAACAAGTGGGACCTCGCGCGCGAGCAGGGCGAGTACAGCCAGAACGAACTGACGACCGTGATCCACGAGCAGTTGCCCTTCGCGCGATTTGCACCCGTAGCGTTCCTCTCGGCGAAAACGCAGCGCCGCCTCGGAAGCTTGATGCCGGTCGTCACGCACGTCGCTGAAAATTTGGACAGGCACGTGCCGACCGCGAAGCTGAACGCGATCGTGCGCGACGCCGCGCTCGCGCATCCGCCTCCAGCGCCCGGCGGCAAACCCGTAAAGATTCTCTACGCTTCCCAGCCGGGCGTGCATCCGCCGCTCTTTGTTTTTCACGTCAACGACCCGAAACTGGTGCAGACGTCTTACCGGCGCTTCCTCGAAAATACCATCCGGAAGAATTTCGATTTCGAAGGCGTGCCGCTCTCGCTGCAGTTTCGCGAGCGGACCCGTGAGGTTCGGGAATGACCCTCGCCCTGTTCGCCATCGCGTCTTTTCTGATCGGTTCCATCCCGTTCGGCTATGTCATCGGCGTTCTGTTCTTCAAAACCGATATCCGGAAGTCGGGCAGCGGCAACATCGGGGCGATGAACGCCATGCGTACGATCGGCAAGAGCGGCGCCGTTGCGGTATTGGTGCTCGACGCGCTCAAGGGATTTTTTCCGGCGCACTTCGTCTTTCACCGCGATATTTTGCCGCTTTCCGGCGTCGCGATCGTCGCGGCTTGCGCGGTACTCGGCCATTGCTTTTCACCCTGGCTCGGTTGGAAAGGCGGCAAGGGCGTCGCCACCTCTTTCGGCGCGATCTTTGCGCTCAGCCCGGCCGCGGGATTCGTCGCGATCGGCGGGTGGGTCGCGGGTGCGCTCCTCTCGCGCTACTCCTCGGTCGGCTCCATGCTCGGAAGCGTGCTGGGCGCGGCAGCCCTGTGGTATTTCACGCGCGATGCATGGCTCACAGGTTACGGGATCTTCGCGGCTCTCTTCATTGTATATACGCACCGCGAGAATATCGCCCGGCTGCTTGCCGGACGCGAAAACCCCATCAAGCTGTAGGGCTCGGCAAACCGCGCTGCGTAAGCCCCGCTCATGATCTCTTCAAACGACCTGCGCAACGGCATTACGATCGTCATTGAAGGCCAGCTCTGGACCGTCATCGAGTTTCAGCACGTCAAGCCCGGCAAGGGCTCTGCGTTCGTGCGCACGCGGATGAAGAACGTCAAGACCGGCTCCACCGTCGAACGTACCTTTCGCGCAGGCGAAAAGCTCGAGCGCGCCACCGTGGACAACCGCGAGATGCAAATGCTCTACAACGATTCCGAGGGCTACCACTTCATGGACAAGGAGACGTTCGAAAACGTCACGCTCCAGCGCGACCTGATCGGCGGCCCAGCCGATTTCCTCAAAGACGGCATGACGGTCGAAATGCAGTTTCATGACGGCATCCCGATCGGCTGCGATCTGCCCGCTCACGTCGAGCTGCGCATAGAAACCACCGATCCCGGGTTCAAGGGCGACACCGCGCAGGGCACCACCAAGCCGGCCACGCTCGAAACGGGCGCCGTCGTCAACGTGCCGCTGTTCGTCAATTCCGGCGACCTCATAAAAATAGACACTCGCGACCGGCGCTACATCGGCCGCGTCTAGTCCGGCACCATATTGATTCTGTTTCATGAGCATGTTTAAGAAACAGAATGAACACGGTGCCGGCCTACACTCTGTCCAATATATATTAAAAGAATATGATTTATGCCAGAGCATCGTGTCGATTACGCTTCTTAAACATGCCCTGGAAGCGGAATCCACATGATGCTCTGGCTATTCGTGATCGGTTTTGTCGCGAGCGTATTCGGAGCGATGGTCGGGCTGAGCGGCGGATTCATCATGGCGCCGGTGTTACGGTTGTTCTTCGGATTTTCGCCGGCGGCGGCGGCGGGAACTTCGCTCGCGCTCGTCATCGCCAACGGCGCCAGCAGTTCGACTTCGTATCTGCTGCAGCGGCGCGTCCACATACGCACGGGTTGGATGGTAGCCATCGGCGGAATACCGGGAAGCATTCTGGGTGCGATCGCCGTGAAACACGCGCCGCCGCGCGTCTTCGACTGGCTGTTTGCAGTATTCTTGCTTCTCGTTTCCGCGGATATCGTCGCGAACCGGCGGCCGCGCGCGGAGAATCTTGCTGGCACCGTCATGACGAGGCCGGCCGCGGCGCTGGCAATGGGTTTCGCCGTCGGTTTCGTTTCGAGTCTTTTCGGCGTCGGGGGCGGCGTGATTCTGGTTCCCTCGCTCTTGTATTTTACGGCGCTCCCGGCGCACGCGATTAGCGCCACGTCGCAATTTGCGATCCTGCTCACGTCCCCGGTCGGTTTCATCACGCACGCAATCCAACATGACATTGCGTGGAAGTACGCTATCACGCTGGCCGTTGCGGGTTTGCTGGGAGGTCCGGTCGGCGCGAAGCTCTCAGCACGGCTAAAATCGCGGCCCTTGATGCTGAGCGTTGCGGCCGCGCTGACGATCGCGGCCATCGCCATGGTCTTCCGCCACATCATCGGGTAGGGAGCTCGCCTGCGGACGGGAAGTAGGAGCTACCGATGCAACAGATCGGATCTGTTTCAGGGCGCCCGGGTTCGGTCAGCGATCTCGAGCGGCTCTTTGAGATCACGCGCGACGTCTTAGAGGCGCCGACTCTTGACGCGGCGCTGATGTCGCTGGCGCGCGGCGTGCAAGAATTGTTCGGCTGGCGCTTCGTTTCGATGGTTGCTGCCGAGGAACCCAACGGCGATTTGCGGCGCCGCGTCATGCTCGGCTATCCTGAAGAGATCGTCAAAGAGCGCTTGCACGAAAACGTCGACCGCGAAGCCTTTGCCGCCATGCTCGGCCACGCGGTCCGATTTTTTGACGACTGCTACTTCTTCCCGGCCGAACGCGACGCGGAATGGGAGCGATCGATCTACACCGGGTTCAATCCGAACGAAACCAAACGGCAATATCCCAATCAATGGCAAGAGCGCGACGCGCTGGTTCTGACCCTGCACGATCGCGACGGCGTGATGATCGGCTACATGTCGCCTGACGGCCCGCTCAACGGCGAGATTCCCGCGGTGCAGACGCTGCGCTCGATGCAAGTCTTCGTGAATCTGATGGGATTGGCGCTGGTAAACGCGCGCTCACAAAGCCGGCTGCAGTACGAAGCGACCCATGATTCACTGACGGCGCTCCCGAACCGCACCGTTTTCTCGCTGCAACTCGCGCGCAAGCTCGAGGCCGTGCACCGCGGCGAAGGCGAGCCGCACAGCGTGCTCTATCTCGATCTCGACGAGTTCAAGGCGATTAACGACACGCTCGGTCATCTTGCCGGCGACGACGTGCTCAAGGAAACGGCGCAGCGCTTGCGGATGATCGTTGACGAGCGATCGCTGGTCGCGCGGATGGCCGGCGATAAGTTCGGCGTTCTTATTCCGGGGACGTCGGCGCCCGCCGTGCAGAGCGTGCTGGACACGATCCACGAAACGCTTCGCCGGCCTTACCCGATGGCGGGACGAACGCTCGCGATGACCGCGAGCATCGGCGTCGTCTCGGTCGATCAAGGCTATACGTCTATCGCCGAAGTCTTGCGCGATGCGGAAACGGCGATGTACCGCGCGAAAAGCCAGGGCCGCGATCGCAACGCGATCTTCACGCCGACGATGCACGAAGAGGCACTTCAGCGCCTCTCTTTACGCCTCGATCTGCGCGCGGCGATCGAAGAGCGGCAGTTGGTCGTCATGTATCAGCCGATCGTGATGCTGGATACGCGCCGCGTCGAATGCGTCGAAGCGCTGCTGCGCTGGAATCATCCCGAACAGGGCTATCTCGCGCCGGCGGCATTTTTGCCGCTCGCCGAAGAGATGGGTTTGATGGAACCGGTCGGCCGTTTCGTGCTCGACACCGCTTGCCGGGATCTTGCGCGCTGGCATCAGGCCGGCTATTCGAATCTGGGACTGAACGTCAATCTCTCGGTGCAAGAAGTCCTCCAGCCCAATCTTCCGGACTTCCTGCGAAAGCTTGTCCGCACGTATTCGGTCGATCCGAAAATGCTCTCGCTTGAAATTACGGAGACTTCGATTTTGCAAAGCGAGCACCGTGCCGCGGGAATTCTGGAAACGCTCAAGTCGGTCGGCGTCGACCTTTGCATCGACGATTTCGGCACGGGCTATTCGTCGCTGCAGTACATTACGTCGCTCCCGATCGATTCATTCAAGATCGATCAGAGTTTCATCGCCGCGCTTGCCGATCCGAAGGGGGAGCAAATCGTGCGGCTGCTGGTCGGATTGGGAGAAGCCTGCGGATTGCGCGTGACCGCGGAAGGCATCGAGACAAAAGCGCAAGCGGAGACGCTGCTTTCGCTGGGCTGCAAATCGGGACAGGGAATCTACTTTCATGCTCCGGTCCCGGCGCAAGACATCTCCGCGCTGCTTCGATAAAACAACGGCCCGCGAGGGTACAATCTGGGCGATGATCGTCGCGAGAACCGCCGGAGCGACCTCGAAACTCGGCCTCCCGTGCGCGACCGTCGAGTACGGCACCGTTGACGACCATTATTCGCGCCGCTGGTCGTGGGCTTGCGGCTGCAGCGGCGAACTGATCGGCTCGGAGCTCATCGAGCTCTTCTGCTGCCGGCAGCACACTGCGACCGACTCGCGAGGCGTCGAGCGGACCTAAGAGAGCGCGCCGGCGACGATGCGCGCGGCCAGAGCCGCGCAGCGCGGCGCTTCACGCGCGAGAAACGGTATGTCGAACCACGCGTCCGGCCGGAAAACAACTAAGGCCGGGTTTTCCCACGCCGCCGAAAACTCGTGCACGGGCGTATCGAGGATCACGCGCACGCATGCGATGCGCCGAGATTGCAGCAATCCACTCTCCATATCGGCTCCTGCGTAGCCTTGTTGCGCCCAGCGCATGCGTTCGTTCCCGCGCACGATCCGCGCCGTCGTCAGCAGCGGAGCTTCGACCGGATCGCATCCCTCCGCGCGCGCCGCGCGCAAAAGCGCCGCCGTCAGTTCCGGATCGCATGTCAACATCGTTCCATCGGGGCGGCGCACCTGGCGCGGAATCAGCACGGTTCCCGTCGGCAAATCGTCGCGCAGTCCGCCCGCCAGACCGCAGCTGATCGTTACGGGACCGGGATCGCCGCGCAAGCCGCGCAACGCGATTCCAGACTGTATGACGCGCGCGCGATTTCCGAGCGCAGCCTTGGCCGCGCGCGCCTCTATGCCCGTCGCGGCGACAACCGTGATGCGCTCAGCAGTAGCCATGCGCGCGATACCAGTAGACCGCGCGCTCGAGCGCGCCCGCAATGGAGCCGGGTTGAAAATTCAATTCCTCGCGGGCTTTGACGTTATCGGCGAACATCAGCTCGCGCGACAGATTTACGCCTTCTACCGGTACGAATGGCCGGGTACGCGTCAAACGCGCGCGCGTCTCGTCACCGTACGCGATTGCGAGCGCGAACCAAGCCGGCACCCGCCATGCGGGCATTTTGCGTTTCGTCACCGCCGCAAGCAACGTCCACACCTCGTCGAGCGTAAGATTCTCGCCACCCAAAATGTAGCGCTCGCCGGTTCTCCCCCGTTGCAGCGCGGCCACGTGGGCGCGCGCCACATCCTCGACCGGAACCAGATTCATTCCGCCGCCGCGCGGCGGCTTCGCGAAGATCTTTCCTTTTGCGAACTCCAGCACGAGCTGGCCCGTTGGAGTGGGTTTGGCGTCACCCGGACCGACGGGTGCGGTCGGCAATAGGGCAACAACTGGAACGCGCGCGGCAAATGCAGCGCGTTCTTGCTCCACTTTCGAGTGGTGATAGCCTGAACCGCCGCCTTGGGCGTAATCGTCTTCCGTGCGCGGCTTTCCGTCGCGCGAGCTTCCCAGCGTCGCGGAACTCGACGTGAGAACCGCCCGCTCAATGCCGGCGATCCGGGCCGCTTCAAACAAGCTTTCAGTCCCGCGAACGTTGACGTCGTGCAGAGCCCGCCGCTCACCGGGCCCCAACGTGTACAGCGCCGCGCAGTGCACGAGATACCGGCAGCCATCCAGTGCGCGCGCAAAATCTCCAACGCGCCGCAGGTCGCCTTCAATGAACTCTACATTGGCGTCATTGAGAAGGGAGTTGTCATCCTGAGCAGCGCGCGATCGGCGCGCGTAGTCGAAGGACGAAGGACGCACGAGTGCCCGCACGCTGTAACCCGCGCCTAAGAGTTCGCGTAAGATGTGCGCGCCGACGAATCCGCTCGCACCGGTGAGGAAAACGCGGTCAGTGGGCAAGCGCCGCGCGAATGCTCTCCTTGACCGATCCGGTTGTCCGTACGACGGCAGTGGGTTCGTAGCCGCAGTGCGCCATGCAATTCGCGCACTTCGGATTCTTGCCGCGGCCGTAGAGCGACCAGTCCGTCTCTTCGATCAACTCTTTGTAGGTTTGCGCATACGGCGCATCGGACATTAAGTAGCACGGCCGCTGCCAGCCCAGGATCGAATACGATGGAATGCCCCAGGGTGTGCACTCCATGTCGAATTTGCCTTCGAGAAAGTCCAAATACAGCGGGCTATGGTTCAAACGCCACTTTTTTCGTTTGCCGCCGGCGAACGCTTCCTTGAAGATCGCGCGCGTGCGGTCGACGCCAAGGAAATGTTCCTGGTCCGGCGCTTTCTCATAGGCATAACCGGGTGAAATCTGCATCGCGTCGACTTTGAGCTCGTCGTTGAGGTAATCGAGCACCGCGCGAATGGCCGTGGCGTTATCCGGATCGAAAAACGTCGTATTGGTGCCGACGCGGAAGCCCTTCTCCTGCGCCACTTTAATTGCCGCAACGGCCTTGTCGAATGTTCCCTCGCGGCAGACGACTTCGTCGTGCCGCTCGCGCATGCCGTCCAAGTGAATCATCCACGTAAAGTACGGCGAAGGCTTGAATTGATCGATCTTCTTTTCGAGCAGCAACGCGTTCGTGCAAACGATGACGACTTTCTTGCGGCGCACGAGCTCGTCCACCAGCTGCGGCAACTGCTCGTACACGAGCGGCTCGCCTCCGGCGATAGAAATCACGGGCGCGCCGCACTCTTCAATTGCCGTTAAGCACTCCTCGAGACTCAAGCGTTTGCGCAGCGTCTCCGCGGGATGCTGAATCTTTCCGCAGCCGGCGCACGCAAGATTGCACTGATAAAGCGGCTCAAGCTCCATTACCAAAGCGTACTTCGTCTCGCCTTTCAGCTTCTTGCCGAGGACGTATTTTGCGATAGCGGCTTTTTGCGCGAACGGCGTGCTCATGAAACGGTTAAGTGCTGGCTTTCCGGCGATATTCCCCCCTCGACGCGCCGGGCCGGGCGATCCATCGCCAGCGCCATGGCGGGAAAGAGATGGCGGTACATATGGTAGTTCAGATAAAAGTCGCGCGGAAAGCCCGTTCCTGTGAAATGAGGCTCATCCCAGGTACCGTCAGAACGCTGGCGCTCGCGCAGAAAGCGCAGGCCGCGCTGCGCGGCGGCATGCTCGCCTAAGCCGGCCCACTGCAGCGTCATGATCGCCCAAGCCGTTTGCGAGGGCGTGCTCGTACCGACACCGGCGAACGATTCGTCCGCGTACGAATGGCAGCTCTCGCCCCAACCGCCGTCGCTGTTTTGCATGGCGATCGTCCACCCGGTTGCACGCTCGACCATGTCGCGCCCGGCATCCAGTTGCGCAAGCGCCGAAACGACGCACCACGTTCCGTAGATGTGGTTCACGCCCCAGCGTCCGAACCAATGTCCGCGCGGCTTCTGCGTTTCGCGCAAGTATTTCAGTCCGCTCGCGACATACGGATCCAGCTCGGAACGCCCGAGCATGGCGAGCATCTCCAAAACGTGCGCCGTAACGTCTTCGGTCGGCGGATCGATCATCGCGCCGAAATCCGAGAACGGCATGCGGTAGAGCACCTCGCTCGTATTGTCGCGATCGAATGCCCCCCACGCGCCGTTACTCGAACGCATTGCCAGCGTCCACCGCACCGCGCGGTCGATCGAAGTGCGCACCGCCGGTCCTTTTCCGCCCTCGAGCAGCGAACACACGATGACGGCGGTATCGTCGATGTCGGGATAGATGTCGTTGTCGAATTCGAACGCCCAGCCCCCGCACGGTTCGCCTTTGCAGCGCACTTGCCAATCGCCCGGAGCATCCGCCGGAATCTGTTCGGCCAGCATCCAGTTGACGGCGAGCCGCATCGCCGGATGATCGGCGCGCAGCCCCGCTTGATAGAGCGCGCGGATCGCCCACGCGGTATCCCACACCGGCGACATGCAAGCCTGAAAGCGCCATCCGGTTTGGTCGTTGAACGCAAAGCGCTCCATGCCGTGCAAGCCTTTGCGCATCACCGGATGATCGAGCCCATAGCCTTCAATATCTAAAGCGATCAGCGAATAGACCCACGGCGGCTGAATGCCGCCCCAGCTTCCGTCAGCTTCCTGACGCGCCACGACCCAGTCCATCATCTTCGCGCATGCCGCATTGCGGCCGAACTTGTAAGGAAGACGCTCGTACAGTTTCAGCAGCTGGTCGGCCCACCACAGCCAGCCCGAACCCGGGACGCGATGCATCTGCGCTCGCGTTCCCGGATTGACGATCTCGCGCACACCCACGCCAAGTTCGCGGCGCGGACGGCGCGCGATGACGATACAGAGCGGCGCGACCGTTCCGCGCGCCCAGCAAGAAAAATCGTAGAGATTGAACGGCATCGACGGCGGAAAATAGACGATCTCCGGCGGCATGGTCGGTATTCCGTCCCACGGATATTCGCCAAAGAGCGCCATCCAAATTTTCGTGAAAACGCGCGCCTGCGTTAATCCGCCGAGGGTGCGGATCACCGCGAGTGCGCGCTGCATTTCGCCGCGGCTGGGGTCGAGGCCGAGCACTTTGAGCGCGACGTAGGCTTCGATCGTCGTGCTGACATCAGCCGGCCCTTCAAAGTAGAGCGCCCACGATCCGTCCTCGCGCTGATGATGCAGAATATGGCGGATCGCGCCGTCGCGGATCGCATCGACGGGAACGCCCAGAAAACGCAGCAGCAACACATGCTCCGCGGTCATCGTCACGTTCGTCTCGAGTTCGTCCGTCCACCAGCCGTCGGGAGCTTGGCGCTCCAGCAGCCAGTTGACCGACGCGGTTAAAGCTTTGTCGTCCATGCGTTCTGTTCGAGCAGAACGCGCGCGGCCTCACGGCCGCTGCGCACTGCCGACTCCATAGTATCCGGCCAACCCGTCGCAGTCCACGATCCGGCTATCGCCACACGCGGATCGAGCGTCCGGGCCGCCGGACGCACGGTGCCCGGCCGCGCGTTGTACGTCCCTTCGGGGTTGCGCGTGGCCGCACCGCGGACAAGTTTCGCTCCGCGCAATTCCGGAAGTGCGCCCGAAACCTCGCGCCAGATCGCGCCGACGACGTCATCCGTCGGAGTCGAAACGAGCGCGCCCGCCGCACTCAAACTGCAGCAGAGATAGCCGTCGCCTTTTTGAAAAATCCATTGCACGGGCGAATCGAGCAGCGCGCAAAAATCGAAGTCCAGCCGCCCGCCGTCATGCCACAGGTGCACGTCCATGATCGCGCTCGCTTCGTACCGGCCGAGGTCTTTAACGCCGAAGCGTGCAGCTTCTCCGAGAAGGCGCTCCAGCGCGCGCGGCGGCAGCGCAAGAACCACCGCGTCGAAAATGTCGTCGTGCGCGTCTGCCGTTCGCAATCGCACGCCGCCGTCATACGTCTCCATCGCCGAAACGGCGGTGGCGCGACGGACCGAAGCCAGATCGCGCGCGGCCGCCTCCATAATCTGTGCCAACGGCACTTTGGAATACCCGAAGCGCGCTGCGCCGCGATCGTACAGAAACGCCGTCCGGATCACGAACGCCGCTTCCGCGGCGCTCATGGCTTCCAGCGGCGCGTTTAGCGCCGGCACCATGAACGGATCCCAAAAAGCCCGGATCGTTTCAATGCTTTGCCCGTGCCGCCGCAGCCAGTCCGCGAAGTTTCCCTGCGGCGCCCTTTCGCGGGCCAGCGCGAATAGCGCGCGCGCGAGTTGCAATTTTCCGCCAAGGCCGAGATGGCGGTATGCAGCCATCGATGCGATCAGATGCCAAGGAGCCGGCAGATTCGCGGCTCTCAACTCGCTGCGGACGCCGTGCGCATACACGGTGACGTCGAAACGATCTTGCAGATAGAGCGCGTCCGCCATTCCGGCTCGCTCGACAAAGCCGATGAATTCCGTGCAGCACGCAAGGAAGACGTGTTGACCGTTGTCAACCGTGCGCCCGTCGATCTGAAATGACGTGGCGCGCCCGCCCAACAGGCGGCTTCGTTCGAAGAGATGCACCTCGCATCCGGCGCCTGTTAGGTCGATCGCCGCGGCAAGTCCGGCGAGACCGCCGCCCGCTACCGCTATCCGGGGCGCAGCCACGAGGCGACCATGACGCGCAGTTTCTCTCCGTTCGAGAGCGCCGCGCGCCCCCGCAGAGGCAGCTGCGGATCGCGTTCGATCTTTTCCAAGATACGCTCGTAGATGCCGGCCATCGTCTGCACGCAGGCCGCGGGACGGCGCGGAATGTAGCCGAGCACCTGATAACCGCTCGCAAAAAGCGCACGTGTGCGTTCCGTCTCGAAAGCGACCAGCGGCTCCCAGCCTTCGCCCGGATGACCATCGAGCAAATCCCGTTCCAAAATGCCGAACCGCGCCAAATCTTCCTGGGGAAGATACACGCGGCCCATTGCCGCATCTTCGCGGACGTCGCGCATGATGTTGGTCAATTGCAGCGCCAAACCGAGGTCGTCGGCACGGTCCAGCGCCCGCGGATCGTCGAAGCCGAAGATGCGCACGCACATCCGCCCGACGATCGAAGCGACGAGCGTACAATATTCGCGAAGGTCGCTCCAGGTGGCGTAGCGCGTCTTGGTGCAATCCATCTCGACGCCGTCGATGAGCGCGAGCAGCTCCGCTTGGGGAATGCTATACCGCTCGACCGCGCGCGAGAGCACGTGCATGACCGGATCGCGCTCGGCGGAATGTTCGGCGTTCCTGACGCGATCGCGCTGCGCCGACAACTTTTCGGGAATGAGCTCCGGACGCGGCGCGCTATCGACGTCGTCGTCTACTTGTCGCGCGAAGTCGTACAACGCGTAGATCGCCATCCGCTGCTCGTGCGGGAGCGAAATGAAACCCCAGTAAAAATTCTTGGCTTCGCGGCGCGCCATCTCGCGGCAGAAACGTTCGGCTTCTTGGTCGACCCGGGGCGGGCTCAGCATCCCCTTTTTCCGTTGCGGCGAGCCAAAGAAAGAGCCGCCCGAATCACTAGCGCCACTTTCGTGGCCTTCGATACCGATGGGCGCGTTACATCCGTACGAAAATCGCCTTGTTCGATGCGATCACAGATGGCGAGGCCGCCCAAACGGTACAGCGAGAGCTGTAGCCGCAGCGCCCCGCGCGTCATGCGCTCGAGCGTCTCGCCCGACGCGAGCAGCGAACGGGCCCGCTCGACGAGCGCCTGAATCGCGCCGCGCGAGCCGCGAATCTCAATGTCTTCGCGCAAGAGATAAGACCGGCCGATCTTCGCATCGCGGCTGACGTCTTGTGCGTGATTGGCCAGCTGCAAGCCGATGCAAACGTCGTCTGAGAGCTTGCGCGCGTCCGCTCCGTCAATGCCGAATATTTTCAGCACGACGCGTCCAACCGGTGCCGCCGAAAGCATGCAGTAGCCTTGCAGCTCGGGCCAGGTCGAGTAAGACGTTACTGTCTGGTCTTGTTCATTTGCGGCGATAAGGTCCAAAAACGGCTGCCGGTCCAAGTGGTGTCTCTCGACCGTTTCGCGCAACGCGATCAGGACCGGATGAACGGGCTGCGCTCCCGCGAACATCGCTTCGGTTTCAGCGCGCCAGGCTCGCAGATGTTCCAGCGCCGCTTCACGCGATGGACTTTCATCGCCAAAATCGTCGGTCGTCCGGCAAAATGCGTAAAACCGCATGAGGTCCGCACGCAGCGGCGCGGGCACGAATCGCGACGCGACCGAGAAATTCTCGTAATGGCGCATCGCCAATTCGCGGCAATACGTGTCGGCTTGCATCACGGACGCTGGCCGGCCCTCAATAGGCGCTTAGTCTCGCGCAAGTCCGCGATCGTGCGCTCGCCCAGCGCGAACATGGCGATGCGTAAAACTTCGCGCAATTCGCGCGCCAGATCGTTTGCCGCTTCCGAACCGCGTGCCGCTGCGCGCAAAAACGGTCCGGCGATTCCAACCGCGTCGGCGCCCAGCGCGATCGCCTTCACGGCGTCGATGCCGTTGCGAATGCCGCCGCTTGCGATCAGCACGCCGTCCGGTTCCGCAGCCCGAGCTGCGCGCAAACATTCGGCGGTCGGAATTCCCCACTCCGCGAACGATCCGGCGACGCGCGCGCGCCACGGCTCCTCGATGCGGTGCTTCTCCACTTCGCTCCAGGACGTTCCGCCCGCCCCGGCGAGATCCACCGCGGCCACACCTGCGTCGAAAAGATCGCGCGCCGTATCGGCAGCGATACCCCAACCCACTTCTTTCACGATGACCGGAGCGCTCAGCCGTTTGCAGAGCGTTTCAATCTTGCTAAGCAGTCCGCGAAAACTCGTGTCGCCCGCGGGCTGCACCGCTTCTTGGATCGCGTTGAGATGGAGCACCAATGCATCCGCCTGAAGCATGTCCAGAAGCCTGCGGCAATCGTCGGCGCCATAGCCCTTGTTGAGTTGCACGGCGCCGAGATTGGCAAACAGCAAAACATCGGGCGCCTGGGCGCGAACGGCGAAGGTGTCGAGCAGCGCGGGATCTTCCAGCAGCGCGCGAGCCGATCCCAAACCCATCGCAAAGCGGTGTTCCTGCGCGACCGCTGCTAACGTCTGATTGATATCCCGCGCTTCCTGCGTGCCGCCGGTCATGCATGATATGAGAAACGGTGCAGCGAGTTTTCGGCCGAAAAGTTCCGCGGAGGTATCTACGTCGTCGAGATCGATTCCCGGAAGAGCGCGATTGACGAAACGATACTCGTCGAAGCCGCTGCCGGGGCCTTTCCCCGCAACGTCTTGCTCGAGATTGATGCGCACGTGATCCGCTTTGCGCGCGACCGTACCATCGGCCACCGTCTCCGCCATCGATTCAGCCTTCCTTCGATGGTCGCGAGAGTTCCTTGGTGAATGAAGCGGCGGTGCGCCGCCTGATTGTGACCGCGGACGATTTTGGGTTAGCCATTCCTGTGAATGAAGCGGTCGAACAGGCGCACGTGCGCGGCATTCTTTCGACGGCCAGCCTCATGGCCGCGGCTCCGCAGACCGCCGACGCGGTTGAGCGTGCTCGCCGCCTGCCCAATCTGCGCGTCGGCTTACACGTCGTGCTCGTCAACGGGCGGCCTGCACTCCCGCCGTCGCGCGTTCCCGATCTGGTTGGCGCTGACGGACGTTTTTCGAGCGATCTTTTCGCTGCCGGCGTGCGGTATTTTTTCAAGCCCGGCATCCGCGCCCAACTCGAGGCCGAGATCCGCGAACAGTTCCGGCTGTTTTCTGTGACCGGCCTAGCGCTCGATCATGCAAACGCGCAGAACCACATGCACGTGCATCCCACAGTTCTCTCGCTCATGATGAAAGTGGGGCGCGATTTCGGATTACGCGCTATTCGCGTTCCCTACGAACCGTTCGGGCCGGCCTGGCGCGCAACGCGAACGCAATTCCGCGGGCGTTTGATGCAAAGCGCTTCTTTGGCGCCGTGGATGGCACTGATGAAACGGCGCATCCGCGCGGGTGGCTTCGCTGCCAACGATTACGTGTTCGGCATGATCGACAGCGGCCGCATGAATGCGGCAGCGGTGGAAGAGTACATTGCCGCACTTCCTCCGGGAGTTTCGGAGATTTATTCACATCCGGCGACGGCGCAGTTCGATTCGGCGGATCCGCCCGATGCCGATTATACCGGTGAATTTGCGGCGCTGACCGACGCGCGCGTGATCGCGCGTTTGCACGAATCAGATATCCGGCCCGTCACTTTTTCGGAGTTGGCTCACCGTGGCGCTTAAATTGCGCAACGTTCTTTCGCTGGCCGGCTATGCGCTCACGGCAGCCGGGCTCGCGTATTCGGCCGCCGAGATCGCGGGAATGCGCCGCTTTCGCAATCGCCCCGCGCGAGCCGTGCAAGCACAACCGCCGGTCACCGTCCTGAAACCGTTGCACGGCGACGAGCCGCAGTTGTATGAAAACCTGCGCTCTTTCTGCCGGCAATCATATCCGCGCTATCAGGTAATCTTCGGGTCACGCGACGAGCGCGATCCGGCGCTCGAGGTCGCGCGCCGGTTGGTGCGTGATTTTCCGGAGGCCGACCTCTGCGTTGTTGCGGGCGGCTCCGCGCCGCATTGCGTGAATCCGAAAGTCGAAAATCTGCAAGGGATGATCGGCCAGGCCAAACACGGCATAATCGTCGTCGTAGACAGCGATATTCACGTAGGCGCGGATTACCTCAGCGCGATTGCCGGGGTATTTTCGGATCCGAAGGTAGGGGCCGCTACCTGCTTATATGCCGGTGTTCCCGCAGCTGGAACCGTTACCGAGCTCGGTGCGGCGGTCGTGAACGAACATTTCATGCCGTCGGTGCTCGTTGCAGACATCATCGAGCCGCTTACGTACTGTTTCGGCGCAACGATGGCCGTGCGACGGGACGTTCTCGACGCAATCGGCGGCTTCGCGGCGCTGGGGGCGCACATAGGCGATGACTTCATGCTCGGCAAGCTCGTTTCCGACTCAGGGTTCAGGGTTGCGCTCTGCCCGTATGTCGTGCGGATGACCGTGGCGGACGCCGATCTGAGCGCGCTCTGGCTGCATCACGTGCGTTGGCAGCGCACCGTACTCGCCGAACGTCCACGAGGATTTGCGGGTTCGATTATCACCTACACCTTGCCACTGGCTACTATTTCAGCGCTTCTTTCCCGCACGCCGGTCGCCGGAACAATACTGGCGGCTGCTGTCGCGCTGCGCGTCATGGTGCACGAAGAGGCGCGGAAAACCTTCGCGCCCGAGATAGAGTTGTCGCCGTGGCTTATTGCGGTCGCGGACACATTTGCGTTTGCGACTTGGCTCGGGGCCTTCTTCGCAAAAGATGTCACCTGGCGCGACCGGCATTTCGAAATCGAACAGGGCGGCAAGTTGTCGGACGCACGCTGAGCGGACGCTTCAGTTTTGTCATCCTGAGTAGGGTTCGCAATACGAACCCGTCGTCGAAGGACGAGGGCCGCGTTAAGATCGCCTCAAAAACTGCCGATTCACCATCTATGGAACCGGAACGCGAGGTCGTCGCCCTTGAGGCCGAGGGCTCGTACTATCGGGAGTGGGCGCAGGATTTACACAGCCGCGAGCAGCTCGCCGCCGGCGGCTACAACGAACACGACTGGCAGACCACGCGCGACGCCTGCAAGATCGTCTTAATCAGCAACAATTAAGCAATAGTAAGCGTTCGGTTCGTGCCGGCCAAGCGATTAACCATGTTCAACGCGAGGACGGCATGAGCGAACGCGGTTTATTTCGGTTTCGTCATCTCGTGCGGGACGACGTATTTGTCGAAATCCTCCGCGCTCACGTGCCCTAGACTGACCGCCGCTTCCTTGAGCGTCGTCTTTTTATGGTGCGCGTGCTTGGCGATCTCCGCCGCCTTGTCGTAGCCGATTCTCGGCGCCAGCGCCGTAACGGTCATCAGCGATTCCTGGAGATATTTGGCAATCGTCTCTTCGTTGGCGGCCAAACCTTCTACGGCGTGCTCGCGGAACATCGTGCACGTATCACGCAACAGTCGGCATGAGTGCAAGAAGTTGTAGATCATCACCGGATTGAAGACGTTGAGTTCGAAGTTACCCTGAGAAGCGCCGAAGCTGATCGCAAGGTCGTTGCCATAGACCTGCGCGACGACCATCGTCATCGCCTCGGACTGCGTGGGATTAACCTTCCCCGGCATGATCGAAGAGCCGGGCTCGTTCTCGGGAAGCGTGAGCTCGCCGATACCCGCGCGCGGCCCCGACGCCAGCCAGCGAATGTCGTTGGCGATCTTCATTAAAGCTGCGCCCAGCGTTTTGAGCGCGCCCGATGCAAAGACGAAATCGTCGTGTGAAGCCAATGCGGTGAATTTATTGGGGTGCGACCGGAAGGGCAGTCCGGTGAGTTCTGCCAGCTTCTTGGCCACGCGTTCGCCGAATTCGGGATGCGCGTTCAGGCCCGTCCCGACGGCCGTACCGCCGATCGCTAAATCGTAGAGCGGGTCGAGCGCCGCTTTGCACGCGGCCATCGCGCGATCGAGCTGCGTCACGTAGCCGGAGAATTCTTGGCCGAGCGTGATCGGCGTCGCGTCCTGCAGATGCGTGCGTCCGACTTTGACGATCCCCATCCACTCTTTGGACTTAACCCCGAGCGAGTCGCGTAATTTCTTGACGGCGGGCAGCATATCGGACATTGCTTCGGCGGCGGCCATATGCATAGCGGTCGGAAACGTGTCGTTCGACGATTGCGACATATTGACGTCGTCGTTGGGATGAACGGGCTTTTTGCTGCCCATCTCGCCGCCGGCGATCTCGATCGCGCGATTGGATATCACCTCGTTGACGTTCATGTTGGTCTGCGTGCCCGATCCGGTTTGCCAAACGCGCAGCGGAAAATGCCCCTCGAGCTTGCCTGCGATAACTTCGTCGGCCGCGGCAATGATAAGCTTCGCCTTGTCATCGGCGAGTTTGCCGAGATCGCGGTTGACGAATGCGGCCGCTTTCTTGAGCGTCGCCATCGCACGGATGACCTGACGCGGCATGACGTCGCGCGGCGTTTCGCCGTCGCCGATATCGAAATGGACGAGCGAGCGGGCAGACTGGGCGCCGTAATATTTGTCGCTGGGGACCTGGATCTGGCCCATGGAGTCGGACTCGGTGCGTGTCTTCACGCCCCTATCTTCTCGCTTAGGGCTGCCGTTCTGCCTCTATAAAGGTCGGAGCCGCCTCTAGCCGTGCGGAACGAAGCGTTGGACGAGCGGCAACAAAATGGAAACGAGCACAAGGCCAATCAACCATAGGAACTTCTGGTCCACGCTGCTTCGCAAGGCGTCTATCCGTTGCTCTATTCCGAGAAGGCGTTGGTCGATGCCGTTTAGCCGCTGGCTGACCTGCTCGTATGCTCCTTCCAAATGTGCCATTCTGACTTCCCACAGTTGCGCGCTCAAAGTCTGCCCTCCCCCTAGTCTATCACGCGCTGTAGGACTCCTCGCTAGGCCCGCAGACTCAATATTGCAGCATAAGCCGCAACAAAATTCCGGCGACTAATAGCCCGATAACCCACGAAGCTTTTCGGTCGATGGCTGAAAAGGCCTCATCCATGCGCACCACCATCGAACCGGGCGCGCATCCGATTTTGCTTTCGATCCGGGCAAGGCACGATTCGATGGAGTCAAGGCAGCCGCTAATCTGTTCGGCGGTTGCTTCGAGCCGGGCAACTAGAATTTCCATAGATTATGCGTTACGCCTTTCCTCGCAAATACTCTAACATGCCATAGCGCAACTGTCGCTAGGGCCGGCGTTAGGAAATTGTCACGAAACTTCGCCACCATTCATTTTAAAGGTATGAAAAATGCATTCGTTGCGTTCGTCCTAGCGGCGAGTTTGACACAAGCAGCGGCCCTGGCCGACGGCAATACCGGAATCGTACGCGGAGTTGTTAAGTCGTACTCGACCGGGAGACCTATCGCAAACGCGCGGGTGGCGTGGAGCAATCCCTCTGGCATTGGCTGGACGATGACCGATCGCAATGGCCGGTTTTACTTTTTCGGCGTGACCCCCGGAGTTACGACAGTCTCCGCAAGCGCCGTCGGATCCCAAGGCGGTTGCAGTTTGCAAGGCACCGTGGACCCGAACCAGACGATTGATCTTTCCATGAAGCTATCGGCGGCCCGGTGGAGCACCTACCAATGTTCTTTTTCATATATCGCCGGCGCCCGGCCCGGCTACGATTTCTAACGCTGCGATTTAAAAGCGGCGCGCGGAACAGTCATACCTAACTCGCGGGTCTCGGTGACTTCGAGCAGCGTGAGCGGGAATCGCGGATCGTAGCCCTGCTTGCTGCAGCGGCCGCAACTCATGGCCGCGCGCGGCAAGCGCCGGCGTAGAATCTCAAGCGCGCACTGCTCGCAGCGTAAAATGTAACGCTTGGCCGATTCGTTGAACGGCTTCATGTTGCCGAGATCGTGATAGATCGACGTCAACCCGCACTCGGCCATCTTCTTTCGAAACTCCGGGCCGTGCCCGGTGTCGCCGGCGCGGTCGTAAAGCCAGGCGTGGATCATCTCGTGCAGCAGCGTTTCGCGCAGCGCTTCGGGGTGTTCGCGGAAATGTTTGACCGAAAGTTCGATCAGCACCGGCCGCGTGCTATAGGTAATCCGCCCGGCGGAATTCGAAAAGCGCGAGTTGTAACGGATACGGCAGACGGGCGTTTCACCGTTGAAATAATAATTGTTTAATTCGGCGAAGAGTAGTTGGAGCTCGGTTTCCGTCGGCACGAAGAGTTTGTTCGCCGTTCGTCCAACCGTTTCTTGGTGATCGCCGCTCCCAAGCGCGGACTGCCGCCGCGCATCTATCTTCCCATCGTCATCGTTATCGGCGTGCTTTTCTTAGGAGCCGTCGGGTGGCTGCTCAAGCAGGGCTTCGCTACCGGCGGATCCGTTTTTGGAACCGGCACCGGAGTCGCCGCGCAGGCCCCCGCTGCAAACGAAACCGCCGGGCCGCCTTCGGTCAACGTTCAGGGCGGACCGCCCGCAACCGTGCGGGTGCAGCTGCAAGAGTTACGCGCCCGGATCGCGCGTTCACCCAAAGACGACGTCGCCCTCACGCAATTGGGCGATCTTTACCTCGCGGCGGAGAAATATAGCGATGCGATTCCGTATTACGTTCGCGCGCTGGCGGCCAATCCGCATAACGTCGCCGCTCGCGAGGGCTTGAGCGAGGCGCGCGCCGGACTGAAAGACGCGCAGTAGTGCGGATTTACATCTCGTGCGACATGGAAGGCACGGCGGGAGTCTGCAGTTGGATGCAATGCGACCCATCCAACACGCACGAGTACCCGATCTACCGCCGCTACATGTCGCGCGAAGTGCGCGCCGCGATCGAGGGCGCGCGCAAGGGCGGCGCATCTGACATCGTCGTGAACGACTCCCACTGGGACATGCGTAATGTTCTCTGGGACGAACTGCCTTCCGACGTCCGCTTGATTTCGGGCGGCCGCAAGCCGCTTTCGATGACGCAAGGCCTGGGAGACGGCTTTGGCGGCGCCATGTTCACCGGTTACCACGCCAAGATTGGCGATCGCGACGGCGTCCTCGCGCACACCTATACCGGCGAGACGATCTACAACGTCCGCGTCAACGGAACCGAATGCAGCGAAGCGCTGCTTAATGCAGCCATGGCTGGGCATTACGGCATACCGCTGCTGCTCGTTACCGGCGATCGCGTCGTGGTGGAACATGTGAACGCATACATGCCGTGGGTGACCGGCGTGATTGTCAAGGAAGGCATCGGCCATTACGCCGCCGATTCGATGACGCCGCAAGCAGCATGCGCCGCGATCCGTGACGCAGCGGCGCACGCCGTAAAAGGCGCTTCCAAGGCCAAACCGTTTACGTTCGAGCCGCCGCTGACGCTCGAAATCGATGTTACGCACGCAGAACAGGCTGATTTCATCGAACTCATGCCCGGCTACCAACGCGTAAACGGGCGCACCGTGCGGTTCCAAGGTGATAACTACCCGGACATATTCCGAGCTTTCACCGCGGCATTCCGCCTGGGCGGCGCGGCCAACGTGCGCGCATGAGAATCTACATTTCCGCCGACATGGAAGGTACAGCCGGCGTCTGTTCGTGGGATCAAGTCGACGCGCGAAATTATACGCCCGACTACTTTATCTACCAAAAGATCATGACCGCCGAAGTCTGCGCTGCGATCGAAGGCGCGCGCAAAGGCGGCGCGCGCGATTTCACGATCAACGATTCGCACGGTCCGATGCGCAATTTGCTGCTCGACGAACTGCCGGAAACCGCACGCGTCATCTTCGGCAACCGCAAACCTTTTTCGATGAACGAAGGCCTGAACGGCGAATTCGACGGCGTCTTCTTCACCGGCTACCACGGCGCGATCGGCGAACCCAACGCGACGCTTTGCCACACCTACACGCCGTCGGTCGTATACGGCGTGCGCCTCAACGGCATGCGCTGCAGCGAAGCTACGCTCAACGCCGCGCTCGCCGGGCATTGCGGCGTTCCGGTTCTGCTGATCACCGGCGATCGCGCGACCATCGAAACCGCGAAAGCGCAAATGCCCTGGATAACGGGCGTTGTCGTTAAGGAAAGTATCGGCAACTACGCCGTCGATTCACTCTCGCCGCAAGCTGCGCAGGATGCCATTCGCGACGGCGCCGCGCAAGCGATGCGCTCGATAAAAGACGCGAAGCCGTTTGTAGCCGAGCCGCCGATCGTGCTCGAAATCGATCTCGCGCGAATCGAACAAGCCGATTGGGTGGCGCTCATTCCGCAATTCGAGCGCACGGCGCCGCGCACGGTGCGTTTCACGAGCGAGGATTATCCGACGGTATTTAAAGCGTTCGTGGCAGCGTTCCGGATGGGCGCCGTCGCCGACGCGCGCGCCTAGACTTTAATCCGGCGAACCCAACCGTTCCGGGAAAATGAGGTCGTTTTCGCTCGCGAAAGCGCGCGCGCGCGAAAGAAGTTCTTCATCGAAACCGAGGACTTCTATTCCCAGGATATTTCCGCTCGAGTCAACGTCGGCCGCTACCGCTCCTTCTTTCCAAACCTCGATCGTTTCCGCGACTTCGCCTCTCGAGTACTTGATATAACCCGCGTCCGCTTCATGGTCAATTTCAACATCTATCGGGTGAATCATCATACCCTCCTCATTTGCGCCAGTCCGCAAAGGCGGCACTCTTCACGATACCATCGGTGCCGACCATTACTCGAATGCGGTAACCGCTCGCTGGGCCTTGGCCGTAAAATGTCTTCGCGCCCGCTCGCCCTTCGACGACCATGGCGGGCCAAGAGCAGACGACCGCAACATCCGATTCCGGAATACGACGACGGCGCATCTGCTCGATTGCATATTTGCTGAATCGCACGCAGAGATATCACGACGAGGCCGCATTCTAGCAAGGGGCTTAGCGCGCAGCGGTTTTCGGCGCTCCAATGGCCGCGGCGATCTCCACGACGTCGGCTTCGTCCAGCGAGAGCTGCCCCATCGCCCGCTCGTACGTAGCGATAGTTTCCTCACTCTTGCTGCTCGCGGCGCGCTCTTCGCGCAGACGTTTGATCTCGTCGGTTACGCGCTGCGCGAGATCATCCGAAGGCTCGACGCCTTGTGCGGAAAGTTCGGCAGCGTGTTTGCGCAGCGTATCCTTCACGAGTGCAACGCCCGAGTGCTTCCCGAAGATCCAAGAAATCTCGCCGCCAACCAGTCCCGCTGGAACCGCTTCATACATCCGCCGGTCGATCAGCATCGCCTGCGTGTGGATCCCCGATTCGTGCGCGAACACTTTTGACCCCACGATCGGCTCGTGCTGCTGCATCGGCACGCCGCTCATGCGTTCCATAAAGCGCGCGAGGTCGCGCAACTTGTCGTATTTGAAACCCGGGATTTCGACGCCGTACAAAACGTTGAGCGCCGTCACGAATTCGTGCAACTTCACGTTACCCGCGCGCTCGCCGTACCCGTTTGCGGTAACCGACACGATCTTAAACCCGCACGAAACCGCGGTAATCGCGTTGATCGTGCCCAAGCCGTAGTCGTTGTGGAAATGGCAGACCATCGGCAAACCGGGCGGCATCGCATCGACGATGCGCGAGCAGTACCAACGCGCGGCCTCGGGCGTTAAACAGCCAACCGTATCCGGCCACGCGGGCCGGTCACCGCCCGCTTCCAAGCTGCGCTTGAAGTAGCGAATGAAGTAATCGACATCGCCGCGGCTGCCGTCTTCGGCGCCGAATTCGATGCTCGTCACGCCCCGGCTGCGCGCGTAGCGGATCGCATCACATTGCAGTTTGATGTTTGCTTCGCGATAAAACTCAAGTGGCAGATCGAGCCACTCGCGCTCGTCGCGGCCTTCCAACTTGAGCAGCGTCTTGCCGATCTTGTACTTCAGATGCAGATCGCTGCCGCTCGTAAAAATGAAGAACGTCACGTCCGCCGGCGAAACGCCCACTTCTTCCAGCGTTTTCGCCGTAACATCGATATCGTTGGGATTGCTGCGGCACATGACGACGATCTCGACGTTGCCAAGCTCGCCCCGCCGCTTCGATTCCATCACCAGCTGCAGCGTCTTGCGATCGCCGGCCGATGCGGCGGGGAATCCCACGCTCATCACGTGCACGCCGATCTCGGCCAGCTGCTTGGCGATGTCGCGCTTCTGCTCGGGCGTATAGCAGACGCCGGGCATCTGTTCGCCGTCGCGCAGCGTCTCGTCATAAATGCGAATGTCGGCCGGATTGGGGAACTTCAGATCCTTGGTGAATTCGCGCGGGTCGCGGATCAGCTGCCCGATCGGCTCTTTCAATTCCACGCGTTACGGATTCTCGTCGCGCGGAAGAAGCCCCGCGTCGGCCGCCGCGCTGGACTGTGCGCGCCGTGTATAGACACGCAGTTCGGAAATGTCGCGCGGGAAGAGCAGTTCGAGCGTCCAGTCGAATGCGACGCGCAATTTCCGGTCCAATCCAGGCAGGCGCGCCAGATAGTAGGTCCGCCAGAGAAACCATGCGAGAAACCCGGTCAGCACGCGGTCGCCGGGCAGCTGCGCCACCGCTTTGCGAGCTCCCAGCGACGCCATCATGCCGAGCGACGAGTAGTGGAAAGGGCGCGTCGCCTTTTGGCGCAGCGACCAGACGATATTCTCGGCCAGCACCGGCGCTTCGCGGATCGCGTGCTGTGCGGTCGGCGGATAGAACGAGCCGGCGCCGGCCGGCACCGCCGCGCAGTCGCCGCACGCCCAAATGCCGGAAAAACCAGAAACGCTCATGTCGGGGTTCACAAGAATCGCGCCATTTTTCGAGCGCGGCAGACTTTCAGTTCCGGCAAGTACGCGCGGCTTGATGCCGGCGCTCCATACGATCGTGCGCGTTTCGATCCGTCTGCCGCTGAGCAGTTCGATCCCCTCATCGTCCGCGCCACGCACGCCGTCGCCGGTCACGACTTCGACCCCGCGCTTGCGCAAAAACTTCTCCGCGTACGATCCCATGCGCGGCGGAAGTCCGGGCAGCAGCGTCGCGCCGCCCTCGATCAGCACGATGCGCACGTCGCCGGGACGCACGTTGGGATAGAAACGCTCGACATTCCGAAAGAGCTCGGCCATCTCGCCGGTGGTTTCGACGCCCGTGAAACCGCCGCCGACCACGACCAGCGTCAGCAATTTCTTGCGTTCGAGCTCGCCGGCGTCATCGGCCAGTTCGAGCAGCCAAATCAAACGGTTGCGCAAAATTGCCGCGTCCTCCAGCGTCTTCAGCGCGAAGACGCGCTCCGGGATGCCGGGCAATCCAAACGTCGACGTTGACGCGCCTGTCGTCAGCACGAGCTGATCGTAGCCGATGCGCTCCGTAACGCCTGTCAGCGTGTGCGCGTAAGACACTTCGCGTTTTGCCAAATCGACGCCGGTGACGTCGGCCAAAATGAAATGCGTCCGCCTTATTTGCGCGCGGATCGGCGTCACGATGTCGCGCGTTCCCAGCGCGCCCGAGCTCACCTCCGGCAGCATCGGCGTGAATAGCGAAAAATTCTCGCGGCTGATCAGCGTTAATTCGGCGTCGCTCGGCCGCAGAAGCCGCTCTAAACGCTGCGCGACTCCGATGGCCGCGAAACCGCCGCCCAAAATAACGATGCGCGTCACGTCCCTCTCTTCAGCTAAGAACTCGCGTTGTCATCGTAGAAGGGAGCCAGCGTGAACGACGACGGGAAAAAGCCTCCAAAGAATCCTTGGGCCTCGGGATTTAACGCCGAGCGGCCTGAGAATCGCGCATACGATGTTGACTACGTTCCGCCCGACGCCAAGAAAGAACGCGCCAAGAAAACTGCTGAAGGCATCGGCGCCGCCGGCCTCGGCATCGGCGCCATTCTCCTGAAATTCAAGTCGCTGCTGCTGGTCCTGTTCAACTTCAAGGCGCTGTTCTTGATTTTGAAGTTCGGCGGATCGATGTTTCTCTCGATCTGGCTCTACGGGATATTCTGGGGCTGGAAATTCGCGCTGGTTTTCGTGCTGATGATTCTCGCGCACGAGCTCGGACACTATTTCACCATTCGCAATTACGGATTGCCCGCGCGGTTGCCGATGTTCATTCCGTTCATCGGCGCCTACACCGTCGGCGGTGTTCCCGAGAATCTCGAACACGACGCTTATATAGCGCTCGCGGGCCCTCTCACAGGCTTAGGCATCGCCGTGATGTGTTTTGTGTTTGCCGTGGAAACACACCAACCGTTTTGGTTTATGGCAGCCTACGTGGGCGCGTTCCTCAATCTCTTTAACATGATCCCGGTTATGCCGTTCGACGGCGGACGCATCGCCGGCGCGCTCTCCCCGGTACTGTGGGTGGTCGGATTCGTCGTATTCCTGGTGCTCGCGTTCACGCTCCACATTTCACTCTTCTTCGTCATCCTGTTTGCCGCGCTCGCACTGCCAAGCGCAATCGCGGGCTGGCGGGGACATCAGGATCCGCGGTTTGCCGCAATGACGACGCCCGCCAAGGTTCGCGTCGGAACCTGGTATCTCGCAACGCTGTTCGCGCTTTTCTACCTCATGACGGTGACCCACGCCGCGGGAATGCCATCGACCCACGCGTAACGCGCTGGGCCGCGCTGACGATTGCAGCGCTTGCCGTTATTGTCGCGCTGACGATCGCGCGCCCGCATCGCGCGCCCGGCCCGTCGCTGCGTGATTTTGAAGCGTACTATTCCGCGGGCGCGGCATGGACGCGAGGCGGCGATCCCTACGGCACGGCAATCTGGCAAACCGAACGAACCCTCCCCGGAGTAAACGCTAAACGCTTCGAATTCTTGCCATTCGTCGGCCCTCCGGCAACGCTGCCGTTGTGGTCCGCGTTCGCGCGGCTTGCCTATCCGACCGCAGCGAATGCATGGCGCGTGGTCCTCGTGCTCTCGATTTTCGCGCTGCTATGGATCGCATTGTCGCTGGGCGGAGTGCCGCGATCGGCCTTCAACGTGATCGCGCTTGCGCTGGCGGCACTCGGGTTCGGCGCGATAACCAACGCGCTGGCGCTCGGACAAATCGCGCTACCCGTCGCTGCTGCCGTAGCTATTGCTTACGCCGCCACACGATTCGGCGGAAAAGTGCTGGCATCGGCTGCCGCTTTCGCGCAACCGAATCTGGCGCTATCACTCGCCGGCGAATTTCGCCGGAAAAATACGGCGCTCGCACTCATAGCGGGCGTTGCCTTTTTCGCGCTCCTGTGCGCCGGCGTCAGCGTGAACGGTGTTCTGACGTACGCTCTCGTGCTGTTGGCGCACGGAGCCGCCGAACAATTCTCGGCGATTCAGCTCACGCCCGCGGCCATCGCCTATGGTTTCGGCGCGCCTGACAACGTGGCCATCGCAACCGGAGGCGCAGCTGCCGTCGCAGCCATGCTTTTTTGGCTGCGCGCGATGGTACAATTCGACGATCGCTTGACGCTGTTCGTCATTTCGTGCGCGCTCGTGCCGTTCGGCGCTGCATTTTTCCACCAGCACGATTTGGTCATCATGTTCGTTCCCGCCGTTGCGCTGGTCTTGCGCGCGCCCGCTTCCGCGCTTCCGGTCATCATGGCCGGCTCGCTGCTCTGCGCGACGAACTGGATCGGACTGGCACAGAATCCCGGGGCCACCCCGCAAACGCTCCTGCTCACACTGGCGTTTGCGTTAGCACTGCTCGTGCTGCGCGGAGAGTTCGGCTTTCGCGCGTTGGCCGCGCCCTTTGGTACTGCACTCATAATCGTCGCGGTAGGCATCTACGCGCAAACCCACGTTATGCCGGTATGGCCCGACGCCATAGCGCCGCTATCACCGGCCGTTAGGGGCATGACCGCACCCGGCGTCTGGCATGCCGAACAGTTGGCAACGGGACTTTTCGCGCAAAACGCATTCTGGTCGCTGTTGCGCTGCGCATCGCTCGCGGGCGGCGCGCTACTGGTCTACGGAGCGTGGATCAGTTCGAAATATCTTGCGGATTCCAGAACATCAGCTGCGGTCCGGGATTGACTCCGGTAAAGTCATCGTTGAACGTTACGTGATCGGTCCGCTGGCTCAGTACGATGAACGGAACGTCGCGCGCCATCAGTTCTTGCATCAAGATGTAATCCGCGCGGCGGCGGCCCCGTTCGTAGTGCGATAGCGCATCTTGTAACGCGCGGTCAACCTCGGGATTGCAATAGGCCATGTAGTTCTGGCCCAGCGGCGAGATGCGCGAGCACGCGACCAGGTTCGTGAGATCCGGATCGGGCGCGACCGTCCAAGCGTAGGAGACCAGGTCGTAACGGCGCGTCGCGGCAATGCCGCCACCCGCATACGACGCGAAGAGCCGGTTGGTCGGATAGCGCGTGTAGTCGAGGCCCACGCCGATCGCTTTAAACCACTGCTGAATCATGAGTACCCGCGCGTCCAGCCCGGGATTGCCGGTATTACCTGCGAAGTCGAAGTTCAGCGTCGCGCCGTTTTTGTGACGCAGCCCGTCGGTTCCGAGTTTCCATCCATCGCGATCCAGTTGCGCCGCCGCAGCTTTCAAATCGAACGAATAGCACGGTGCATTCGGATCGTAGGCCCAACTCATATGCGAGATCGGCGTGCACGCAAGGTAGCCGGTTTGATGATCGACTTTCTGCCACATGAGGTGCACGTCGATTGCGCGCGCCAGCGCTTGGCGCACCTGCGGATCCGCAAGCATCGGATTCTTCAGGTTGAAGTCGATGTGGCCGTAGCTGGTGACGTCATGGTCGATGGTGCGCGTCGCGGCCGTCCGGGCGACGGATTGGTACTGCGCATTCGGAACGCGCACGTACATGTCGATCGCGTGGGATTGCAGCGCCACGAAAACCGAATTTGCGTCGGGAATGATTTGGAAAATGACGCGCTGGAGTTTCGGCGCCCCGCCCCACCATTGCGGAAACGCCTCCATCACCACGTCGTTGCCGCGCGCCCAGCGCACGTACCGGAAGGGCCCGAGCCCGACGGGCAGTGAGTTGTAGGAGTTGCGGTTGATGTCTACGCCTTGCAGCAAGTGTTTGGGCAAAATGGCCGGATTGCCGATCGGCGTAAAATAATGATTGATGAATGCCGCGTACGGTTTTTTCAGGCGAAAGATTGCGGTGTATGCGTCCGGCGTATCAACACGCGTAATAAGATCCCAGCCTTCGCGCGTCAGCACGTTCGTGCGCGGATCGAGGATCGTCTTCACGGTAAATGCGACATCGGCCGAGGTAAACGGCTTTCCGTCATGCCACAGCACGCCGTGACGTAGCCGGAACGTCAGCGATTTTCCGTCTGCGGAGATCAATCCGTTGGCTTTGGTCGGAACCTTTAAACAAAGCGAGGGTATCGGGTTGCCTTTGTCGTCGAACAGAAAGAAATAGCCCATCGTAAACGACGACAGGTCGTTGACGAGCGTCTCCGTCGAGAGCAGCGGGTTGAGGTTGTCGATATCTTCGCCGTCCGCCCAGCGCAACGTACCGGGAATAGTCCACGGGTGCCGCTGATGCGACCCCGCGAGCCGCGAGCCGCCGTTCGCCGAGCAAGAAACGAGCGCGGCGCCCAAAACGAGCGCCGCGCAAACCCGGACCGCGTTCACGCTAAATGTCGACGTTCATGAAGTTGTCGAATTGTGAAACAGCGTTAGGCTGAAAGTTGCGAAGATCTTGGTTGACGATGTAGGTATCCTCGCGGCCGTCCGTGACTATGGTGGGTACATCGTTAGCCAACTGTTCCATAACGATATGTGCGTCCTTATCGCGATCGGCTTGGTTGTAGTGCCCGTAAAGCGCCATCATTGCGTTATTTGCTTTTTGATTGCACCAATGCAGAACGTTTTGCCCCAGCGGAGGGATCTGATTGCAAGCATAAATCGTCGAAAGGTCTCCGAGCGCATCAGGAAACCAAGCAAAAGCGATGGTGTCCCATCGGCCGTTGAGGACAACGCCTCCGTTAGCCATCGGCGCGAACAGCAACGCCGCCGGATAGTGCTTAACATTTATCGTCACGCCGATTTGCTTCCACCAGCTGCGGATCAGCTCGATCATGAGGTCGGTATCAGGGCTGCCGGTCGCGGTGGCAAATTCAAGATTGCTCAGCGTCACGCCGTTTTTTGAGCGAATGCCGTCGGCGCCTCGCACCCATCCGGCTTTGTCGAGTATGTCGTTAGCCTTGGCGATATCGAAAGGGACCAACTTGATCGAAGGATCCCAATAAGACGCCGTGTGCGACGCCGGCTGTTCTTGGAGGTACCCGATGCCATGCCTGACTTTCTTGCGGATCGTTTCGCGATCCACGGCCAGCCGGAGCGCTTGCCGCACGGCCGGGTCGCTGACCTTGGGCCTGGTGATATTAAAGTCCAAGTGATTATAGCCGAACGACGGCAACCGTACCGACGTGTAACCGGGAACTGAATTCGCGCGCGCAAAATAGTTTCCCGGCACCGGATACCAGAGGTCCAACTGATGCGATTGAATCTGCGTGAGCACCGTGTTGCGGTCAGGGATAATCACCCAAACGATTTTCTGTAATTTCGGCATGCCGCGCCAGTATAGCGGATTGGCAACCATAACAACGCGCGAGGCGCGATCCCAGCGCTGATACTTGAAGGGCCCAATCCCGACCGGCAGCGCGTTGTACGGAGCCGTATTGATGTTTGGGAGACCGCCGAGAATGTGCTTGGGAAGAATACACGGGTTCGCTCCGGCCGTTGAAAAAAACGTTTCGACAAACGGCGAGTAAGGTTTGCTCAGATGATAGACGACCGTGTATTTATCGGGCTCGTCGATTTTCGCAATCCGGTCCCAGCCCGAACGGCTGACCTCGTTATTGGCTTTATTCAGCACCACTTGCGTCGAGAAGACAACGTCGTCGGCGTTGAACGGCGCGCCGTCGGACCATTTCACGCCTTTGCGGATGTGATACGTGATAGTAAGCCCGTCTTTACTAACGCCGCCGTTTTGTTGCGTAGGCACTTCGGTCGCAAGTTCGGGATACGGCTTGTTATCGTGATCCCACTTGATCAGCCAAGCCATCGTCAACGACGAGACAAACCCAAGTGTGAGTTGCTGTACGAGATGCGGGTTCAGGGATGTGATGTCGCCATCGGTTGAATAACGCAGCACATGAGGAATCGTCCACCTATTCGCAGGCGTGCCCACGGGCCCCATGATTGTGTGGTCCGTCCCGTTACTTGGGAATGCCGTCGTCGTCTGTCCGTTGCCGGTCGTCTCTGTCTTGGTGCATGCGGCAAGAACAAAAACCGCGGCAATCGTAGCGGCGAGAATGCGTTTCATCCAGGCTCCTCTCTCATCGTGTCGGGCTCGAGCCCATGCTTTGCGCAGAACTCGCGGTATGCGAGCGGCGATATCTCGGACGGCTTGATTTCGCTGCGGCCTCCCCAGAAGACATTCGTATACTCGAAGTCGATGCCGGCTTCCCGCAGGTGGGCGTCGATGGCCGCCTTGTGCGCCAGCACGACGTCCTTGTCTAAGCCGTGCGCGACGGCCATCACGTTGACGTTGTGAAACTCCGGTCCGCCCTCGCGCCAGTAGGCGTGCGTGATGATATGATGGCGCCCGACCTCGCGGCCCGCGTCGAGCTCCCGGCCTTTTGGAACGGCCCAATGGAAGAGCGCGTTATAGCGAGTCACGCGTTCGTCGCCGGCCGTTTTCTTTACGTGCTCCAGAAATGTTGAGAATCTTCCGATGACACCCCGCGCATTCAAAACGCGGCCGGCTTCGTAAAACTCATTCAGGTCAACACCCGCTTCCGCTGCGCGCGCGCGCCACAGCTCGCGCACGATTTCCCCGGGCGTGAATTCCCGCTTGACTGCCGTGAGTATGCGCCATTCACGATCGCTCAACTCCACGATAGTCGTGTCGATCGGTTCGGCTAAAACATCCGCGCGGCTGCCGATCTCAATGCCGCGCCGGCGCACGTGTCCGACGCCCAATGCGAAAAGTTTTTTGGCCGGCATCAAGCGGAAGTTGTCGGCGCCAACCTGCCGCTGCAAGAACTCGGCATGTTTTCGCAACGAATACCCTTGTGGAACTTTGAGCGTGGTCCACAAACGATACGACGCGCCCGGCGTCGCCGGATCCGCCGTGCGAATAACGACGTGTCCGGAAAACGGATCGTCGCGAAACAGAAAATCGAAAGCTGCATCGAGTTTTTCCGGGGCGACGCGCCAAGCAACGAGTGCGCCCTGCGCCAGGCTCGTCGCCAGTAGCGTCTGGCGCACGCGCCGGATCGTTCCCGCGCGCAGCATGCCGGCAATACGCTCGATCACCGTATCGACGGGAACGCCGCTACGCGCCGCTATCTCGCCGAACGGATCTTCCTGAAAGCCTGCGAGCCGGTCTTCGGATACCGCCAGAATCTGGGCGTTGACGGGATCGCTAACCGCCGCCGAAACCGTTAGAGCGACGCGGCCCCCAAATCATTCTCGCCAAGGGCAAACAGATATGTCTGCTCGGCTTGGCGCAGCGCGTACACGGCGTTAAGCTCGTCGGTCTCGGCCTGCGTCAGCCCAACCTGTGCGTTCAGCAGCAGCGGCAACGTGGTGACGCCGGCGCGGTATTGCGCCTGCGTGGCGCGCAAGATTTCGCTCGCTTTTGAAAGCTCGGCCTGCGCTTGCCCGACCGCGGACTCCGCCGAGATAAGGCCGACTAACGCCTGGCGCACGTTCAGCTCGACGGTCAGTTTGCTTTCGTCGAGCTCGCTGTTGGCGATATCGGCCTGCGCTTGAGCTTGCGCGATTTGGACGCGCGTGACGCCTTGATCGAAGATGGGAATGCTCAGCGTGACGCCGGCGCTGCCGCTGGTACGAAAATCGGTTCCGGTTGCCGTCGTTGAGTTGGTGCCGTACGATGCGTTGCCCGACAAGCTGGGCAACAAACCGGCGCGCTGCGCGCGCACGTTATAGGCGGCCGCCTGCGCGGTGTATTGGGCCGACAAATAATCGGGCCGTTCCAGGAACGCCCGCGCGACCGCTTGATCGTAGTCGACTTTTTGCTGCGTTAACAGTGAAGCGGCAGGATTGGCCGGCGTATCGTTGATGGGCATGACCAGCGCGCTTGCGTCGAGGCCCAGTTGATTCGCAAACGCCGCCAAAGCCGAGAGCTGATTACCTTGCGCGCGCACGAGTGCGACGCGCGCCTGCGCTGTCGGCAACTGGGCGGTAGCGAGATCGACGCGCGATGCGGTGCCGGCGCGAAGTTGTGCCGTCACGAGATTTTCCTGCACTTGGTTTTGATGCACAACTTGCACCGCGAGCGTTGTCGCCGACTCCGCTTGCAGGGCGTTGTAATACGCCGTCGCGACGTTGAACGCCAGCGTCTGCAGTGAGCGCTGATACGTTCCCGCGCCGGCTAATTGGCCAGACTGCGCCTGGCGGATCTCGTTGATGACTCTTCCGCCATCGAAAATAAACTGCCGGAGCGTGGCGTTGAGGCCTTCGCTCGTCACGCCGCCGCCGAGGGTTCCCGTGGTCGAACTGCCGCCGCGCGATCCGAACGATCGTGATAGGCTGGCCGTCGCCGCGAGATTAGGGTAGAGCCCGGTGCGTGCGAGATCCACCGAAAGCTGCGTCAACCGGTAATCCGAACGCGCGATCGCCAAAACGGGCGAACGCGCGGCGGCGATAGCAATGGCCTGCGGGAGCGTGATCGAAACCGGAACGCCCGGTTGAGGCCTCTGCACGGCTGCCCCCGGAGCCGGCGTCCCGTAAGCCGGGTACGGTAGTGCCTGCGGCGTGGCCGCGGGAATGGGCGTCGGCGTCGCCAGAACGACGGCCGCTAGAATGAATGCGTGCATCGGCTACTGCGTCCGCTTGTGACGGCGCTGCGCGCCCGCGGGCGGTTTCGCGCCCGGGGCTCCGGCAGGGGCAGCACCCGGCGGCCCGCCACCCGCGCCGGTCGTGCCGTACGCAACCAAACTGCCGTCTTGCAACGCGTCGGGGCGCGTGGTGATGACGGTGGTTCCGGCCGTGACCAGCGGGCTGCGCACTTCGCTCAGCGTGTCGGTTTGCAGACCGATTTGCACGGGCACTTCTTTTGCCTTTTTGTCCGCGCCCACGACGAACACAGCGGTTCCGCGATCCGACTGCGCCACCGCTTGACGCGGTACGACGATCGCGTTATCGTGGCGCGCCTGCTGCACGGTCACGCTCACGAGCATTCCGCCGCGCAGCGTATTCCCCGGATTCACTTGACGAATGCGCGCTTGATACGACAGCGTGCCTTGCGTCGGCACGGCGTTCACCGCATCGACGCGTGCGGTGAACCGCGGGCCGCCCGCACCGGTCGTGAACGTTACCGGCGTGCCGGCATGGACGTAGGCCAAATCTTCATCGGGAACGTTGACGTTAATCCACACCGTATCGATCTTGCTCACACGCAATGCCGCCGTTCCCGGACTCGCCATCGCACCGGGATCGAGCAAACGCGCCGTGACCACGCCGTCGAACGGTGCGTACAGCGCCGTCTGGCCAATGGCGGTCTGCAGCGTGTTGGCTTGAGCTTGTGCCGACTGCACCGCCGCGCGATCCGCGGCCGCGCTTGCGCCCGACACCGCGGTAGATTGCCGGTTTGCTAACGCCGACTGATACTGCGTCTGCGCAGAGATGTATGCCGAGCGCGCTTGCACGAGTTGCGACTGTGAAACGTAACCCTGTTTAAAAAGCTGTTCGTCTTGGTTGTAGGCCAGCTGCGCGTTGTCGAGCGCGGCTTTAGCCGAACGCGCGGCGTCCGTCGTTTGCGACGACACGATTGGCACGTTCATGGCCGAAGACTGCGCGCGCGCCGCAGCTTGTGAGATCAGCGCTTCGTCTTGCGCGAGTTGCGCGCGCAACGTCGAATCGTCGATCCGTGCGAGCAGCTCGCCGGCGCTCACGCGATCGCCCTGATTCACATACACCGCCGACACCGGTCCGGATTGCTGGAACGAGAGCGTCGAATCTTCCAATGGCGAGACTTGACCGTCTAACGTGATGTAGGTCGCGATGGTGCGGCGCTGCGCTTGCGAGACGTCGACGTCTAGAGCCGTGGGTCCGCGTTTTTGCTGACCGCCGCCGCCGCATCCGGCCAATGTGAGGACAATAGCGAATATCGTGAGACTTTTTGCTTTCATTCTTCTTCTATTACGGAGATTACAAGTAGTTTGATTCAAGTAGTACCTATCGGACCTTAAAACCGTCTGCCCTTCCTCCCGTTGCTATACCCGCTCGATCCGATCCCATTTCGTCCCCTTCCCCTTATCACACGAAGGCTCAGGATTACCCAATGCCCGGTGAACCCCAGTAGTCCAACCCGCAGCACATCGGCGGGCCGGTCCCTGCCCGAGCGTTTAAACGAGCCGCCGAAGTCCTGAGCGCAGTCGAAGGGAGGGCGGGGACCGGCGTGCCGATGTGGTACAACAATCAAGCCATGGGCGCCAAACTCGAGATCGGCCGCACGTACAGCAGGCAGAGCCGCGTCGAAGAGTGGATGACCGCGGAGAAAGCCGGCAACAAGGGCGTCGACGCCCTTTCGACGCCGACGCTCGTTCAGCTGGTCGAAGACGCCGCCATGGCGTGCCTGGCCCCCACCTTGGGAGAGAACCAGGTGAGCCTAGCCACCCATATCGACCTCGAACACAAATCCCCCGTGCCGGTCGGATTCATATTAAGGACCGAGGTCGAGGTGGTGCTCGTTGACGGCCCCCGGGTCAGTTTTGCGGTCCGAGTCTTCGACGAGCAAGAGGCCGTGGCCGAGGGAACCCACGAGCGGTACGTCATGGATCGCACAAAATTCCGCTCAAAGCTTGAAGAGAAGCTCACTTAACGCTACCTTTATAAACGAAGGGACCGGGCCCCGGCGAGGTCGCTGGCAAAGGTAGCCGCCGAGCAAGCCCGTACTCGCTTATACTACAAGGGGGGGCAACCCGGCTCCCTGAAACGATTAGCTTTGCTTGCTCTTGGGTATCCCTGCGACGAAACCCACGCTTGGTTCGCGGCAGGAGGTACGGGTCACTCCGTCCCAGCCCAGGCAAACCGAGCTCCTCATTCTAGCTAGGAGGAAAACTTGAAACGACTGAGCACCGGAGTCCTCGCCGCGTTGTTAACGGCCGGCTTGGGACTTAGCGCGGTGGCAGCTCCGTCGCAGCCTGGATCGCATGGAAACTTAGGAACCAACGTGGTCGCACAGGCTAGCCCGGCTCCGCCGCCGATGAACTTCGGTTCCCCGCCGTCCGGCCAAATTCCGATTCTTTACAACGATCACCACGTGTACGCAAAACCGGACGAGCTCAAACAGGGCCGCGTACTGGCAGCGCTCGTGCGTGGCGGTACCATTCTCATTCCATTACGTTCGATGTTCGAGCAAATGGGTGCAACGGTCGCATACGACCCTGCGTCCAAAACGGTCGACGTGACCAAGCCCGGCGCGGACGTAAAAGTGACCGTCGGCAAACCCGAGGTCGTCATCAATGGCGAAACGCGTCCGCTGGACGTGCCGCCTGAGATCTACCAAGGTCATGTCGTCGTCCCGGTCCGCGTCATATCTGAAGGTATGGGCGCGTACGTCCAATGGGTTCCGGACAAGCGTCTGGTTGTAGTCCGCTACATCCCGCCGACGCCGCCTCCGCCGCCCACAACGCCGGCTCCGTCACCCGTGCCGGTGGTAACGCCGTCACCCGTGCCTGCGCCGTACATGGACCACTTCATCGCCGGCGACTACATCATCTCGCCGAAGGTGTATAACGAGTTCAGCCCGGGCAACACCGGCACGAACACGCAAGGTGGTTTCTCGTATCGCATTCATGGCGCGTGGGAGTTCAATCTCATCAACCTGCCCTGGATGATCGAGGGCGACTACCGGCAATTCAACTATCCGCACAATCAAGGCGTCAACACGACGACTGCTAACGCATTCCAAGTGTGCGACGGCCTCGGTGGACACGCGGCACCCGGAGACACGGGCTGCGTCACCACGATCGGCGGAAATTCGATGACCTTCATTCCGGCGTTCATCGCTCGCCAATACGAAGGCGATGCGCGTCTTGGTCTCAAGGTACTCGATCCGCGTATCTACATCGGCGTCGGTTACCTGTGGCAATCCGGTAATTACGGATACCCCAAACTTGGTAACTTTGGCGTCGGCGTAGAGAAGCTGCCTGACCTCAACGAGGGATTCACGTGGTACGGCAGCGCCTACTATTATCCGAACGTGCAAGGAAACGGCACGGCATGTATCGCGGCAAACGGCTGCGTACCGCCGGGCGTTCCCTACACGCTCGCGTACAACGTTCTTCGCTGGGATATCGGCGGGGCGTTTACGTTCGGGCCCAACGTTCCAGTGTTTATCGAGTTCGGCTTCCTCGGAAGCAACGGACGGAATAAACAGAATGCACCCGCGAATTACAGCTACACGGGCGCATACGGTGGGTTAGGTCTGAAGTTCTAATCTCGTAAGAGATCGAGAACAAGAAAGAGCCCCGGCGAAAGCCGGGGCTCTTTTATTAGGCGCTCGGGAACGTTCGGCATAAAGCCCCGCGGCGGAATCTCTGACATTTTTGGCCCTGCCTGGATGGCAGCTTCAAAACTTGTTTTGCCAAAAATGCAGCGAAGCCGCAAAATTACATGGACGTAATTTTGCGAGCGGTTTCGCCGCGGGGCTTTATGCCGAACGTGTCGGAGCGGGTGACGGCAACGGCGTCGGCGTTACCAAGCCGCTGGGTAGCTGTGTCGGTAACGCGCTAGGTGCGATCGTCGGGATCGGTACCGGCGTTGGCGACGGCGTCGGCGGAGTCGGCGTGTAGCAGGGAACCGGCAGAACTTCTACCGCCGGCTGCCCGGGCGCGGGGCTCGGCGATGCGGTCGGTTCGGGCGAGGGCGTGGGGCTTGGCGTCGGCGGCGGCCGGCGCGCGCCCGGCGAGAGCGTCGGCTGGGGAGACGGACACGGCTGCGGCTCCATGAAGTAATGCTCGGTGAATCCGGTGAGATCTTTGTTCACCAGCTTGCCGAAATAGGTCGATGGAAAGCGCTGTTCGATGATGTGCAGATACTGCCAGGCCTTGCTTTGCCCGGGTTGCGTCCAAATTTTGCGGTACATCGCATACGCGAGAAAATACGAACGGGCGAGCTGAGGGTCTTTCGGATACTTGTTGGACCAGCCGCGTAACGCGTCTTCCGCGAAATCAACCTGTGAAATGATGTGTGAATCGGTGGTGTACGCGCCGGCGCGAATGGATTCGTCGCGGAACGTGTTGTTGATTCCGAGGTAGCTCAATTTGAGCCGCCCGAAATATTCGTCCCCCGGCGCCGAGACTCTCATCATCTCGAGTTGGCGCTGCCTGAATTTCGAAACCGCCGGTGGCTTCGGCCCTTTGGGGGCCGGTTTCGCCGGCGGTTTCGACGTCGGCGCCGCTGCCACGGAACCGAGAACGCACGCTGCCGCTGCGGCAGCTAAGAGAGATATGGTGGTAGAGCGGCTCTTCATCACCGGCCAGGGTTCGCTTACTTCAGAGCGCTTCCCACCTCAGTTTGCGCGACGTTGCAAAACGGCGAGCCGGAATAGCGAGAGGTCAGCCAGTGCAGCGCGCTCACGGCCCGCTGGTGACCTTCTTCGGTGTGGATCTTCGCGTACACGTGCGTGAGTTGGTACACGCTGCGTGCGAGCCACGGATCGGCCGGATATTTGGCTTCCCAATCGCGGATGGCGTTTTCAACGAAGAGCGCAGTTCCGAGCGAGCTGGCGCCGCCGTCGGGCGAATAGGTCAAGCGCTGGTCGAGGTCGCGCAGTTCGTTGCGGATGCCGAGAATGCTCATCTTCAGACGGCCGAAGTACTCGTCGGCCGGTGCGACTCGCGACGTAAATTTAGCCATCGCTACATGCGTGGCCGAAAATGCCGGCTGCGGCGCGCTGAACGCCAACAGCGACAAGGCTGTTACGACAAAGAGAAAGCGATGTAAGCGCATAGCGCCGCTCCTTTTTCTCTCCCCACACTACACTTCGGCCGCGGATTGTCCCGCTATTAGTCGCTTGCGTTCCTCTCCGAGCGAACAGGAAGGGTGGCCACGGCTGCAAACACCCTTGCAGCAGTGAACCGCCGCGTTTTTAAGGTTTCAGCGATCCAACTCTTAGCTCACGATCGCGCATCGCTGCCGCGCGTGTGGCCAACGATCGCGCAGCGCATCCGCGACGCCGCCCACGCGGGCGCGCACCTGGTCGTGCTTCCGGAGGGAACGCTCCCGGCCTACGTGCTCGGCCGCCGTCCGTTTGATGGCCGTGAAATCGCAGAGGCGTTAGCCGAATGCGGCAGTTTGGCGCGCGATCTGAAGATCGTGCTCGTCGCCGGCGCCGCGCGCGCGCACGAAGGCCGCGTCTACAACAGCGCCATCGTCTTCGATACCGGCGGAGAAGTCGCGGGAAGCGCCGACAAGCATTTCCTTTGGCATTTCGACCGCCAATGGTTTGCGCCGGCCGAACAATTGGCGCCGGTTCGGACGTCGCTCGGTAACTTAGGAGTGCTGATCTGCGCCGATGGCCGGATTCCGACCATCGCGCGGACGCTCGTCGATCGCGGCGCCGAGATATTGGTGATGCCGACCGCCTGGGTGACCAGCGGCCGCGATCCCGGAAACTTAGAAAACATCCAAGCCGATCTGCTGGCCCGCGTGCGCGCACGTGAGAACGGCGTTCCGTTCATCGCCGCCAACAAATGCGGCGTCGAGTTGGAGTGCGTGGCGTACTGCGGAAAAAGCCAGATCGTCTCCGCCGGCGGGCAAGTGTCGGCAATCGCATCCGAAACCGAACCCGAGATCGTCTTGGCCGAGATTGAAATTGGCGGCGGGCGACCGCAACGCGCAAGCGAATTGCGCGTGCCCGCGCACGCAGCGCGCAAAACGCGCTCGGCGCGGCTGGCGATTTCGATCGACGAATCGTTCGCCGGCGACGATGACGTGCGGGGCATTTTGGAAGCTGATGCGATGCTCACGCCGGCGACGGCTGCCGGGCACGCCGCCTGCGTCGACGATGACGCCGTCTTTGATCCCGGCGGCCTCGCGGCGTACAGGCTTGCCGGGGTGGATTTGGTGGCGTGGACAACGCAAAGTGACGATGGCTGGCAAATCGCTTTTGCGCGAGCGCGGGCGATCGAGCTGCGCATGTACGTCGTCGTCTTCGACGCAAAAGCCGGGCGCGCGTATGCCGTCGATCCCGACGGCCAGATCGTTTGCGGTACGTATGGCGATTACAAAGTCGCGAGCTTTACGTTCGACCCCGCGCGAACGTCGCAGACGCTGGTCGCTCCGGGGACCGACGTTCTCGCCGGACTCGAACGTGCACATGCTCACGCGCGTTAGCGCGCTCGCTTTCCTGTTTCTGCTCGGAACGGCGCCGTACCGCGCGGTGCGGCCGCCCGGCACGTTTCGCTTGCACGTGCCCGCCGGATCGTATTTCGCCGGCAGCCGCGTGCGCGTGTCGGCCGAAGGCGTGAGCGGTCCGTTCACGCTGACCATTTTGGGACCGGGTAAGATCGATCGCGATACGTTCGTCGCGCCGCAAGTCAGCCGTCCCGTCTGGACGACCATCATCGGAGCTTCTTCCTCCGCCGTAGCCTATGCCGCAATACGCACGGTTCCACCGCCGGTCTCCGAACATATCATTGCGGTTGCAACATACCGGGGCGGCATCTCGCTGCACGACGAGCGCACGTTCGCGGCGCTCGGAACCTTCGCTATCGCCGGAGCGCCGGCCGACGTCGCATTCCTTCCAAACGGATCGATTGTCACGGCCGATACCGACGGCGACACACTCACGCGCATCGATCGCAATCCGTGGAGCATCACGAACGTTTCCGGAGTTGAAGTTGGGAATGAAGTCGCCGTCGACGCGGCGGGCAACGTTTTCGTAAGCGACCGCGACGTTCAGGGGCAGGGTGCGCTCACGCGCGTCACGCCGGCCGGAACCGTGGCGCGCGTCATAACGGGGGTCACCGCAGAGGCCATCGCGCTCGATCGCTCCTTGCACCTCGCCTACGTCGGCAACGTCAACGATAATTCGATCGCCGAAGTGGATACGCAAACCATGCGGGTTCTGCGGAAGATCACAGCGCCCGAGCGGCCGTTCGGCGTCGCGCTCGACGAACGAAGCCGCCGGCTCTACGTCGTCTCGAACGTCAGTCCGTCCATGACGGCCGGCGGCGGCTATGTCGCCGCGATAGCACTCGACAGACCTTCGGCGCCCGTGGTCGCGCGAAGTCCGCACTTGAAGTTTCCGCTGGGGGCGGCATTCGATCCGCGAACCAAACGCGTCTTTGTGACCGACGAAGCCGACAACGTCGTGTACGTGTTAAATGCAGCGACGCTGCGTCCGGCGCGCGCTCCGCTGCGCACGTGCGGCACGCCGTGGCGTCCGAGCGTTTCGGGCGGGCGCCTGTACGTTCCGTGCGCGCGCGAAGATCGCGTCGACGTCTTTTCGCTCGCTACGCTGTCGCGCGTGCGCGGCGCGCCCTTCCCGACGGGCGGCTATCCGCTCAGCGTCGCCACATGGCATTGATCGCGGCGATCGCGCTGGCGACGCTGTTGCCGCACGCGCCGCATCCGGCCGCACCTTTCCCGCGCATCTTGACCGATGCCGCCACGATCAGCGAAGTTGCGCCCGGCGTCGCTTACGGCGATTACGAAATGCTGACGGCGGACGGTCCGCTTTCGATCCACGTCGTTTCGATCGATCTCAACGAGCCGACGGTCCGCGTTGGAGCCATGCTCGCGCAAGACCACGTCGTTTCGCAAGGCGAGCCGGTTTCGTCGATGGCGCAGCGCAGCCGCGCCGTCGCCGGGATCAACGGCGATTACTTCGACATTAACCAAACCAATGCGCCGCTCAACATTCTCGTGCAAGACGGCCGGTTGGAACGCATGCCTTCGCATCGTTGGGCGATCGCAATCGGTACGAACAAGATGCCGCGCTTTGCCGAGTTTACGCTTGCACCTGTTGCGCAAATCGGAACGGGAAGCGTGCCTATTGCGGCGCTCAACGAATGGCCGCCGGGCGGACGAACCGTACTGACCATGCCGGAGTTTGGCGCGCTGCGGCCGGCGCCGGACGTTACCGAACTGCAGCTGCAGCCGGTAACCGGCGATCCGCCCTTTGCCACGTACCGCGTCACGGGGATCGCGGACAACTCGGTTATTCAACCGGCCGGCTATTATTTATCGATCGGTCCGGCCGCATACGGCACGTTCCCGCTGCCCAATACCGGTGATGCTATTTCGATCGCGTCAAATGCTGATGCGACGCTGGCCGGCGTACAAACCGCGATCGGCGGTGGTCCGCTGCTCGTGCAGAACGGACGGCCGTACAGCGATCCCGACGGCCCTTCCGGCGGAGAGTTCGCATCGCACATCCCCGCCTCGGGTGTAGCGGCTACCGCCGACGGTCGTTTACTCTTCTTTCAAATTGACGGCAGGCAGCCCGATCTTTCGATCGGCGTATTGCAAACGCAACTCACTGCGCTCATGATCGCGTTCGGCGCCGGAACGGGAATGCAATTCGACGGCGGCGGCAGCTCGACGATCGTTGCGCGTCTACCAGGAAATCCAGGGCCCAGCGTTCTCAACTCGCCGTCCGACGGACACGAACGCAGCGTCGCCGACGGTTTGTTCGTCTATAGCGACGCATTGGCCGGTTTTGCGTCGCGCGTCGTCGCGTGGCCGCCGGCGGTGCGCGCTTTCCCCGGAGCAAGGGTGGGTATTCATTTAGCAGCGGTCGACCCCGGTGACCATCCCATCTCCGGCGGCGCGCCGATTCACGTTGATGTCCGGCCCGCGGGACTCGGCAGATTCGCGGCGGACTCGTTCTTGGCGGGAAATCGCGCAGGCAACGGCGTTTTGCGAGTGAGGCGCGGCGAGCTCGGACTTGACGTACCGGTCGCCGTCACAACCGCCGTTGCGCGCGTGCGCATCACGCCCCGCGATCCGGTCGTTGCTGCCGGCGGCAGCGTGCGGCTTTCGATTCTCGCCTTCGATCGCGATGGGTTTCCGATCGCGCTGCCGGCTGCATTGCCGTGGCGCGTGCAAGGCGGCACAATCGACAGCTCGGGGAATTTCCGCGCCGGAAAAACTGACGCGACGGTAACGGTGCAGCTTGGGAGCTCACTCGCGACGCAACAAATCATGGTTGGCGAACACGAAGCCCCGCTTTCTCTCGCATCGGCAGTGTTTGCAAGCGCGCCGCGCGGCGGCCCGGGGCAACTCGTTCCCGATCCGGATCCAGCGTGCAAAGATTGCCTGATACTGAGCTACGATTTCACCGGTACCGAACGCGCGGCGTACGCAAACGCCTCGATCCCTTTGCCGCAGCGCGTGCTCGCGATCAGCGCCGAGGTGAACGGCGACGGAAACGGTGAAGCGCTTCGCATTGCCGTCAACAACGCGATCAACGAGCGGTTTATGTACACGATCGCACATATTGACTGGCATGGATGGCGGCGCGTGCAGTTTCGGTTTCCGCCGGCTCTGGCGCAACCGCTTACGCTCAAGGCGATCTATGCGATCGATCGCGTCGGTTCGGAGAATCCGGTAACCGCTGCAGGCTCGGTGGGCATCCGCAACGTGCGGCTGACGCTGGCAGGCGGCTCCGAACAGCCTCCCAAATAGCGCGAACGCATGAGTTTTGACGATCTGGCCGCGCGCGCGCTCGATACCGCCTCCAAGCGGGGCGCCGAGTACGCGGACCTGCGGTTCGAGGTCGTCCGCGCCGAACGGATCGAGACGCGAAACGGCATCGTAGCGACGCTTTCCGACGCCACCAGCCGCGGATACGGCATGCGCGCGCTCGTCGGCGGCGCCTGGGGCTTTGCGGCCTCCTCCGATCTTACGCAGACCGGCGTCGACGCCACCGCCGCCCGCGCGGTGGAAATCGCGAAGGCCGGGGCCGCAATCGCGCGCCACCGCTTCGGCGCCCCGCCTCCGCGCGCGTACGTCGACTCATTCGCGACGCCTATCGTGCGCGATCCCGACGGCGTTCCGCTCGGCGACCGCGTCGCGCTTCTGCTCGCGGCCGAAAAAGCGCTGCATGTGTCGCCGAAAATCAGCGTCGGACGCGCCTGGATCGATCTCTGGCGCACCGACAAAACATTTTACAGCACCCTCGGTTCGCGCATCGAGCAATCGATCCGGCAAACCGGCAGCGGACTGGAAGCGCTCGCCGTGGGCAATGGCGAGGTGCAGTCGCGCACGTTCCCCGGCGATATCGGACTCTACAAATCGGGCGGCTGGGAGATCGTCGAAGAGGCGCAGCTCGCGCAAAACGCGCAGCGCATCGGCGAGGAAGCGCAATCGCTGCTGACCGCCGAGCAATGTCCCAGCGGAACGCGCGACATCATCCTTGGCGGCTCGCAAGTTTCGCTGCAGATTCACGAATCGTGCGGACATCCGGCGGAGCTCGATCGCGTCATGGGCTGGGAAGCGAACTTCTCCGGCGTCAGCTTTTTAGAAATCGCGCAGCTCGACAAACTGAAGTATGGTTCGGACATCGTGACCATCCGCATCGACAACACTCTGCCGCAGGGCATGGCGACCGTCGGGTACGACGACGAGGGCACCAAGAGCGGAACGTCCGACATCATTCGAGACGGAATGCTGGTGGGATACGAAATGAGCAACGACACGGCGCGCACGATCGGCCGTCAAAGCAACGCCTGCGTGCGCGCGCAGAGCTGGGAATTCGTTCCGATGATCCGGATGTGCAATCTGAACTTGCTGCCCGGAGACGTTCCGTTCGATGGCCTCTTCGAAGGCGTTAAAGACGGCATTTACATGGAAAGCAACCGCTCGTGGTCGATCGACGATCACCGGCTGAACTTCCAATTCGGCTGCGAGATCGCGTGGGAAGTCAAAAACGGCAAGCGGGGCAAGTTACTGAAAAATCCGACGTACGCCGGCATGACGCCGCAGTTCTGGAATTCGTGCGACGCGATCGCCGACGAGCAGTCCTGGGTTGCGTGGGGAACGCCGAACTGCGGAAAAGGCGAACCGATGCAGACCGGACGCACGGCGCAGTGCGCCTCTCCCGCGCGGTTTCGCAACGTGCAAGTGGGCGTAGGTTACGGTGGATAACAAACAGCGCGAAGCGCTGGCCGAACGCGTGCTCGGCCTGTCAACGGCCGATCAAACCGAAGTGACGATCGGAACCGAATCCGCCGATCTCACACGCTTTACGCACGAAGAGATCCATCAGAACGTCGCGCGCGCGGATACGGGCGTCAGCGTACGCGCGATCGTCGGACTTCGCACCGGCACCGCCGCGACGAATCTGCTCGACGAAGAATCGCTGCGCGCCACCGTCGACCGCGCGCTGGCCATCGCGCATTTAGCGCCCGAAGATCCCGAGCTCGCGCCGTTGCCCTCGGGCGGACCGACTCAAGTGCCTGACGGCGCATTCGTCAAGGCGACGGCCGATGCGTCGCCGCAGTTGCGCGCCGACATGGCCGACGCAATTTTCAAAGTCGCCGAATCGAACGCGTTTTGGTGCGCAGGTTTTGCGCGGACTCAAAGCGCCGGCTTCACGATCGCGAACTCAAACGGCGCGCGCGCCTCCTTCGACGGTACCGACGCCGGCATCAACGTGAAGATGAATGCCTCCGACTCGACCGGATACGGTCAGGCCTATTCGCCCGACGCCACCGCGCTGAACGCGCGCAGCGTCGCCGAAACGGCTGCGGGCAAAGCCAAGAACTCCGCGCAGCCGCGGGGCGTCGAACCCGGCGAGTGGACCGTCATCATGGAGCCGGCCGCCTTCGGCGAGTTTTTTGCCTACTTAGGCCAGCACTTTTCGGCGCAATCGGTCGATGAAGGTTCGTCGTTTTTGAGCGACGGGCTCGATACATCGTACTTCGGCGAAAATCTCACGGTGACCGACGATTACTCCAATTCGCTCGCGCCGTCGATGCCGTTCGATTTCGAAGGCCAGCCGAAAAAACGGCTCACGCTCATCGACGCCGGCGTCGCGAAAACGTTCGTCACCGATAGTTACTGGGCCAAGAAGCTCAACCGCGAGAACACCGGGCACGCTCTGCCCGCGCCCAACGCCTACGGCCCTCAAGCGATCGATCTCGTCGTGAAGCCCGGAACCAAATCGACCGAACAACTGATCTCCGAAACAAAACGCGGACTCCTCATTAGCCGCTTCTGGTACATCCGGACCGTCGATCAAAAGAAAGCGATCGTGACCGGCATGACGCGTGACGGCACCTTTCTGATCGAAAACGGCAAGGTGACGGGCGGCGTGCGCAACATGCGCTTCAATCAAAGCATCATCGCCGCGTTGGGCAAATGCGAGTTCTCGAATGCGCCGCAGCGCACGGGCGATTATTGGTTCTCCCTGGTCGTGCCGGCCGCGAAAATCGAAGGCTTTACGTTTTCGAGCGGAACGCAGTTCTAGCCGCACCCGCGAGCACTATCAGCAAACCGCCGATAAGCGCCGGCAGATAAGGCGCCGAAGCGACCACGACGGCCGGATAATCGGCGGCTTGCGCGCCGAGGATCAATCCGCCGATCTTTCCTTGCGATCCCGACGGCACGATGCCGATTCCGCCGGGCACCGGTCGATCGCCGCGATCGGCGACGGCGAATAAAATCGCCGCACCCCCATTTGCCGGCGACTGCGGCCCTAAGTGCGAGGCTTGTTGCGCATCGAATAGCACGGCCTTCACCGTCCGGCGTTCGGCGGGCACCGCAAACGTGTCGTATTTCACGTTCATTCCACCGATGACCGTTGATTGCTGCATCGCGAGTACCGGCGATAAAAACGTGCCGTTCGTCGGCTGCGTGATCGTCAAACGGTTTCCGGCGGCGTCGGCCGCCGTTACCCACACGGCAACGCGCGGAGTCTGCCACATGATAACGCTGCCCCAGTAGCGCCGGTGCGCTCCGATTGAAACGAGCGACGAACCGCTGCGCAGCGAAACCGTGAGGGACTGGGGGTCGGCATCGGGTTGCGCGAGCGGAAAAACGAAAGCCGATCCGATTTCATCGTCGGTGACGGTCGCGCCCGGCGATCCCACGACGGTATGCGTGTCGGGCCCCATCAGACCGGCGGCAACGCCCGAGAGCACGACGATGGCCGCGCCGAAAAGCGCGATCGAATTTTTTTGCCGTTGAAATGCAGCCCCGGCAATCGCCGCCACGTTCAACGCATTGTACCAGCCGGAATGAAAAACGGCGTTGCCCGGAAAGACGTCCTGTGCGGCCGTCATGCCGGCGGCCGCGGCGATCAAGAGCCAGAAGACGATCAATGTTGCGCGCGAAGCAGCGGCGCGACGGCAGCTTTCATTTGTGCGTAAGTCAGCGGGCCGTCGAAACCCGGCGGCACGGGCACGCCCGAGCGGTCGATGACGACGGTGGTCGGTAAGCCGAGCGCGATATACGTGCGGCCATACTGTTGCTGAGCATCGAGCCAGATTGGATACTTGATATGGAGCGACTGCGCGAACGACGCGGCGCGCTGACGCGACTCACCCTGATTGATGCCGATCACCACCAAGCCGCGGCTGCGATATGTTTCGTAGAGCTTTTCGAAATCCGGCATCTCCGAGCGGCAGGGCGGGCACCACGTCGCCCACAGATTCATGACGATGATCTTCCCGCGATAAGCGGCCAGCGTTTCGCTCGTTCCATCGGTGGAAGGTACCGCAAAGCTGGGCGCCGTTTTTCCGGCCGCCGCAATTTGCGTCGGGCCGGCAACCGTGCTCGGAAAATATTGCTTGAGGACCACGGCGGCAACGAGCGCGCCGCCCGCGGCAATGAGCCATTTCACGTTTGGCTTCGTGCTACTATTCCAGGTGAGGTTCCTTCCGCAAACGAAAGCGCGAGCCGTGCCGGCACGCATACTAGACGGGCGATCTGTCGCTAACGAGCTGCGCGACGAGCTGATCGCGCAAAGCAACCGGTTGCAATCGGGCGGCGTCCATCCGCGGCTGGTGATCGTGCTGGTGGGCGAAAACGAATCGTCGGTTGCCTACGTGCGCAATTTGGAAAAAATGGGCGAACGCGTGGGCGTTTCGGTGCACGTCGACGAGCTGCCCGAAAACGCGACCGCATCCTCGGTTCGCGAACGGCTCGAAACCTGGGCTGTCGATCCCGCCATACACGGCGTCATGCTCCAGCAGCCGCTGCCCGCACATCTGTCGATCCGCACGATTGCCGATTCGATTCCGGTTCATAAAGACGTCGACGGCACGCATCCCACCAATCAAGGACACTTGGCGTTTGGCAGCGGCGCCGAATTCGTGCCCGCAACGCCCGCGGCTGTAATGATGCTGCTCGAGCGCAGTCCGCACTGGCCGCTCACCGGTCTGCACGCGGTGATGATCGGGCGTTCCGTCGTTGTCGGCGCGCCGGTCGCGATGCTGATGCTGGCGCAAAATGCGACCGTAACGATTTTGCACAAAGAATCGTCCGGACTGCAGCCCTACGCGCGCATGGCCGATGTGCTCATCGTAGCGACCGGCGTTCCCAACCTCATTCGCGGTTCCGACATCAAGCCGGGCGCAACCGTTATCGACGTCGGAACGACACTCGTCAACGGCGAGCTCAAAGGTGACGTTGACTTCGATTCGGCCGTTCAAGTGGCCGGCGCGATTACGCCCGTTCCGGGCGGAGTCGGACCCGTCACCAACGTCGCGCTGCTGCGCAACGTCATCGAAGCGGCCGGCCGCGCGGGGAAGCTCCAGCCGCACGACTAAGCGTCCGCTATGGACCGCGAGTTGCTCCTGGAAATCGAACAGAAAGCCAAACAAGACGGTATCGCGACCGTGCCAGAAGTTGTCGCGCGGCTGCTTTCAGTTTTGACAACGGCGATGCAGGCCAACCGGATTCTCGAAATCGGCACCGGTTACGGATACGCAACGGTGCAAATGGCGCTCGCGCAACCGCCTGCCGGGAAGATTTGGACGTTCGATCCCTACATCGAACGCACCGAAATCGCGCGCCAGTTCTTCGATCGCGCCGGAGTCGGCGACCGCATCGAAATCATCAACCAACCCGCGCTCGAAGTACTGCACATTTTTCCGCAGCGCAATCTCGATATCGCATTCGTGGACGCACCGCGCCGGGATTACGCCGAGTATTTGAAACAGTGCCTGCACGTGCTTAAGCTCTCGGGCCTGGTCATATTGAACGGATTGACCGCCGACGATGAAACCGGCGCTTTCAATCGCGCTTTCTTAGAGCATCCGCAACTCGAGGCAACGATATTGCCGCTGGGCGCCGGGCTGGGCATCGGCGCGCGCAAGGCGTGAGCAATTCAGCCGTAACGCCCGACTCATTCAAGACCGCCATGCGGCATTTTCCCACCGGCGTGACGGTCGTCACGAGCGTGCGCGAAGGGCAGCCTCGCGGACTCACCGTTAGTTCGTTCGCGAGCGTCTCGGTCGATCCGCCGCTCGTGCTGATTTGCATCAATCGCGAAGCGCGCAGCTATCTCTACATTTCCGAATCGAAAATCTTCTGCGTCAATATCCTCGCCGGCGATCAAGGGCAACTTGCCAGACGCTTTGCCAGCAAAATGCGGGACAATCAATTCGAAGGCGTCGCGTTCGAAACGGGACAGACCGGCGCCGCCATTCTTGCAGGCGCTGTCGCTCATTTGGAATGCGAGGTTGCCGAAGAGCACCACGCCGGAACGCACAGCGTCTTCATCGGCCGCGTGGTCTCGTGCTCGTCGCGCTCGGGCTCGCCGCTCGGCTATTATAACGGTGCGTTTCACGATTTTGGAATCCGCATCGATTGACCGTCGAGACGTTTCCGGTTGGCCCGCTGGCGTGCAATTGCACGATTCTCTGCGACGATAAGACGAAGGAAGCGATTGTCGTCGACGGCGGGGACGGCGTATCCGAGGTCATGAAACGCCTCGAGCGTTTGGGCGCGAACGCCAAGTATCTCGTGCACACGCACGCGCACATCGATCACATCGGCGATCTCGCAACGCTGCGCGAAAAAACAGGGGCGCAGGGCTTACTGCATCCTGCCGACGTGCCACTCTACCACACCCTCGGCATGCAGGCACGCTGGGTCGGCGCCTACGACGCGCCGCGTCTCGTGGATCTCGACGGCGATTTGCACGACGGCGACCGCATTCGCGCGGGCGATGTGGAAATCGATGTCTTGCATACGCCCGGCCACACGCCCGGCAGCGTCTGTTTTTCTTTTGCCAATGATGACGGCCACACGATTCTTTCCGGAGACACACTCTTTGCCGGCGCCATCGGCCGCTGGGACTTAGGCGGCACGTCGATGGAAGATATCGTCGACAGCATTCAGCGGAAGCTGTTGCCGTTCGACGACGAGACGCTCGTGATTCCCGGCCACGGTCCGTTTACGACGATTGGGGAAGAACGTAACACGAATCCGTACCTCCTTATGTAACGGTGGTGTGGAAAGCGCGGCGGAAAAACAGCGGTGTCATCCTGAGCGGGCGCCATGAGGCGCCCCAGTCGAAGGGCGGCCGAGCTTGTCGGGGCCCGCGTGAAGAAGCTTAAGCTCTTCTCCGGCATCGATCTTACTCCAAGCGTACGTGTAAAGTGCACCGAGGTTGCCGAACGCTTGCGCGCCTCGGAACTCGACGCGCGCTTCGAAGCGCCCGAGAAGCTGCACATGACGCTCGCGTTCCTCGGCTGGGTCGAGCCGGAAGAAGTAGAACCGGTGCGCGATGCACTCGCTCGCACGGCGGAAAACGCAAATGCATTCGATGTTACCCTCGATAAACTCGGCGCTTTCCCGCACGAACGCAGCCCGCGCGTCATTTGGATCGGCGCGAGCGAACAAGGAGCGGCGTTCCGCGATCTTTCCCGAACGCTGCGTGCCGCTTATGAAAAGCTCGGCTTTCATTTCGAGAAAGAAGCCATCGCCCACGTGACCCTTGCCCGCGTGAAGGGCGGCGACGCGCATCTCCCGTCGCTGGAAATAGCACCCATGAAACTCCTCGTACGCGAAATCACGCTCTTCGAATCGATTCCCTCCGAGCGCACCACACGCTACGAGGTTCGCGCCCGGTACCCGCTGAAGCCGCGATGATGAATCGAGCGGCCCCCGGTGTGGCCCTTCTCGGCCTGTTCATCGCCTTCTGCAGCCCGCCGGCGAAAGCCGGAATTGAATTCTGTCCGGCGTCGCTTACCATCCGTCCCGTAGGCATGACCAGTGGGCAACCGGCTGCGACGTACGGCTTCATTCTCAAGGCATCCGGACCGCGCAATCTGATTGCGACGCTTACATTCGACACGGATAAGAGATTGGAGTGCAATACAAAGCAATTGGAACTCGCCGCTCACGCCGACTGCCAACCCGTGCCTTCATATTACTCAATCGGCTTAAGCTTTTGGTAGGCTGTACATGAAACATCTCATAATCTTGACAGCATTCACTGCTCTCTTCCTTGGCTTGACACACCGCGCGCAAGCCGCCGGGGACATCTGTCCCGCAAGCCTCTATCTGCAGGCCGTCGGCGGTAACGACAAGCAAAACAAAAACGCGTTTTTTGGGTTCACGCTTAATGCGGGCGCGCCCAAAACCGTTTCGAATGCAATACTTGCCTTCGAGTCGCAAACCGGCTGGTACAGCGTAACTGTTCCCAGCGCAACAATCGGACCTACAACGCGCCATTTCATCGAGAGCGACGGAACGCACCGTGCGATGCAAGCCTGGGCGTCGCCGGTGATGTATCTGCGATTTCCTCAACCGGTCTCGCTGATGAACGCTTTCATTCTCGGCGCAAACGGCCAAGCGTGTCCGCCATTACCGCGGTGGGCGCTCATCCCAAAAAGCGGCGCCCGGAGACTCGCTGCGGATCCGCAATATTCCGACAGCGCGACTCTTCTGCCGCAGAGCGGCGATACGGTACTCGCACCAAAACCCGCGAGACCATTGTACAACACCAACTGCGCGCAACCGTTCCGATCGGCCGGCGTGAAAACGCCCGTCCCGCCAGACTATCCGGAAGACGCCGCATTGCACGGAGCTCATGGAACGTCGCAAGTTCGCGTAAACATCAATGCCGACGGCAGCCTGGCCGAGGCAACCCTTTTTCAATCTTCCGGGGAGTTCGTACTCGATGAGGCCACACTGAAAGCGGCGCGTGAAACCACGTACCAAAGCGCGGTCGCCTACTGCCAGCCCGTGCCGGGCAGCTACTTGTTCAAATCAACCTTCCAATACTAAGGGAGCGACGCGATGATCAGGGTGCTGCTTTTTTCCACGGTTCTCGTAGGTTTTTGCGCCCTAGCCACGCAGCGCGCGGAAGCGCTGTATGAGTTTTGCCCGGCGGATGTTCGCATGATCCCCGCGAACGCCGAGCCGGCCGCGAAATTTGGATTCGAGCTGGCGGCGCTTGGGCCGCGAGACGTTTCAGCTGTTATCGCATTCGATACCACCGGCGGCTGGTTTACCGCCGCCGTTCCACAGACTCCGATAACAGAAAAGGACCGGCACTACATAGGGCCCTCGAGTGAGTTTGTTATGCGGGACTGGGTTTCGCCGTTCATGTATGTGCAGTTTCCAAAACCGGTGAGCATCTTGCACCGGTGGGTCATGCGCGCGCAAGCATCGGGCGACCAGTTCGGGTGGGCCGCCCAAGGCGACGTCTTGTGCGAACCCTACACTGATGGAAACGGCATACAGCTTCCAGGCCCCAAGTTCGCGTTCACGACAACCGATGGCGATGACGTGCCGAAGGAGGCTGCGTCAGGCGCGCCGGTGATCGCCGTGGCGCAATCTTTGCAATCTCTCAAGACAACCAGCTGCGCAACGCCATTTACGCAGGCCGCGCCTTTGGAGCTCGTTCAACCCAAAGATCTCACGCCTCCGCGCATGCCCGAAACCACTGTGATCGAAGTAGCGGTTAAGCCCGACGGCACGCTGGCCGACACCTGGGTCTGGGGGCCGTCGGGGGATCAGGTATTCGACGCAAGCCGGCTCGACGAGGTCAAAAAAGATACGTTCAAACCGGGGTCAGCATACTGCGAACCGGCCGCGGGATTTTATTTCTTAACGTTCGCCTTCGCGCCGCGTTAGCACGATCGGACAAGAATGAAAAGCGCCGTCAAGTTCGTTTCTCAGCTGACACTTCTTATCACGCTCTTGGTCGTCTCGACGGCGCACGCACAAGCGATATCCGAGTTGTGCCCCGCGCGATTTTTTATGCAGCCCGTAAAGCAATCCGAACCGGCTACGACGTCGCTATACGGATTTGAACTCGCCGCTGAAGGGCCGCGCTCGGTGACGGCCGCCCTGGCTTTTGATACGAGCGATGGCTGGTTTGTTGCGTCGGTCCCCGCCACATCGCTTCACGAAAAGGACGAGCATTACAGCAGCCCGAGCGCTACATTCATCAAGCGAACCTGGGTTTCGCCAATCATGTATATGAAATTTCCGTCACACTTCACGATTTCGCATGCGTGGGTGTACAGCGCGCAATCCACCGGTGATGACTTTGGGTGGAGCAAGATGGGGCTGGTCGTCTGCCAGCCAGCATCCGGAGCTCGGTCAGTGAGCGTCGCGCCGCAAGGGCAGCTCGCCAAGCTCGATCCAAAGGATGAGGATCCGATTTCGGCACCGCCTGGAGCGGGAGCGGTAATAATCTCGGCAGATCGATCGTCCCCTCTCAAGAAATCCGATTGCGCAACGCCGTTTCGCGATGCAACGGCAACGAAGACCTTCTCGCCTGATTACCCTAACGCTGAGCGCGGCAGAGTAGGCATCAACGTCACGTCAACAATTCAGGTCTCGATAAACGCGGACGGCTCGTTAGCCGATGCTTGGGTTTATTATCCTTCAGGATTCCCGGATTTTGACGATGCGGCCTTGCAAGGCGCCCGTTTATCAAAATATGAAAGTGGAATCGCGTACTGTGAGCCGGTACCCGGTCTGTTCCTGTTTCACGTAACCTTTTCGCCGAACTAGTCGCCGGTCCCAATAACTCCACGCTGCTCGATCATCAGAACGACGGTACGTTCAGGCGCGCGCGTGCCGTGCATGATGCCTCTCGAAATGACGTAATTAGTGGAGCTTGATGAGGAGCTTGCCGTTGTCCGACGGCGGTGGCGCTTCGGGAACCGTTTCCGTTACCGGCTGGACCGCCCGTTCGGGCGCGGGCATCGCGCCGTAATCGGGAACCGCACCTGACGCTACTTTTTGCTTGTAGTCGTCGATCGCAACATGCAGCGCCTCGAGCGCTCGCTGCGGATAATCTTTCTTTTTTTCCGGATACCCGTCGAGCGCGCTTTCGACGTCGGCTTCTTTTAATGCAGCGGCTTCCTCGATCGTCTTGCCCTTGGCAAGATCGACGACGATACTGCACGTCGCCGTGCCGAAACCGCAGCCGGTCGTGAAATACGACATGTCCTCGATAACGGCGCCGGGACCGACTTTAAGGAAAAAGTTGTACATATCGCCGCACGAGTCGCTGAAATACTCACCGCTCGCGGTGGGGTTTTCCATGGTGCGGAACCCGGTGCGGTCTTCGACCAGCTGTTGAAATTTTGGAAAATTCATGCCTTCAGCTCAAACGTGCATTCGCTGCCGCCGGTTGCAAGGGATTCGGTTTGCACGTGGGTGCCGCCGATCGTCTCCTCGAGAACTTGATGGATCACCGAGCAGACCTCGGGGTTATCTTTAGCGACCGCCGAGTACGGGCAGTTGTGCTCGTGGAGTTCGAAGCCGCCCTCGATTAAATTGTAGTCGGCCATGACGCCGCCTTCGCGCAACACCTCGGTCAGCTGCCCCAGCCGCCCCGCGGTGTCGGTAGCGGTCACGCGCTCGCGCGCCTTGGCGACCGTACGCTTGGAAATGCCTTCGAAGAGCGCGGCGATGCCCGTTTCGCCGTGCTGCGCGCGAACCTCGCGCAAAACCGCGCCGAGCATCTTGTCGTAATGCTGCGGAAAAAGCTTCTCGCCGTCTTTGGTGAGCGAAAATTCGTGCGTAGGTTTAGTGGGGCCGCGGCGCACCGATTGCTCGACCACCAGCCCGTCCCGCTCGAGCACGACCAGCTGCTGCCGGATAGCATTGGGCGAGAGCCCGAAGACCTTGGCCAGGTCCACGGCGGAGGCGGATTTGCGCCGGCGGAGCTCTTCAACGATGCGTCCGCGGGGCGTCTGAAAGAAGCGGTCAGCCTGCATAATCTGCCTCGAATCCTAGCACGAAATACGCAGATAGTCCAGGTTTTCCTTGACTTTCTCCACCCTGGTCCGTAGGATTGGAAAGGCGGCTTAGGCCGCTTTCCGTATCCGAAGGAGCAACGCGTGTCCGAACGGGGCCTACGTATTCAACAGCTGCGCGCCGCCGCGGGCGGCACCCAAATCCTCAAGGGCATTGACCTCACGGTTGAAGCCGGGCGCGTGCACGCATTGATGGGGCCAAACGGCAGCGGCAAATCGACGCTCGCCTTTTCGATTACCGGCCACCCGGGATTTAAGGTAGAGAGCGGTTCGGTCACGCTCGACGGCGCCGACGTGCTCGCCATGGCGCCGGACAAACGCGCGAAGGCCGGACTCTTCCTCTCCTTTCAATACCCGGCCGCAATCCCGGGCGTGAAAGTTGCGAACTTTTTGTTTGCGGCGCGTCAAGCGCTGCACCCCGGCGATCTTCCGCCGGCGAAATTCCGCGCGCTGCTCTTAGAGAAAATGGATCTACTCGACATGGATCCGAGTTTCATGGGGCGCTACCTCAACGACGGCTTTTCCGGCGGCGAGAAAAAACGGCTCGAGATGCTGCAGCTCGCGATGCTTGCGCCAAAGTATGCGATTCTCGACGAAACGGACTCCGGACTCGACGTTGACGCGCTGCGCGCCGTCGGCGAGTCCGTCAACGCCATGCGCGCAAGCGAAAGCGGAAAAGACACCGGTTTTCTGATCATCACGCACTACCCGCGCATTCTGCAGTACGTCAAACCGGACGTCGTGCACATCATGATCGATGGGCGCATCGTCAAAGAAGGCGACGCCGAACTCGCGCAGCGCATCGAACGCGAAGGCTACGACAAGATCCGCGAGGAGACGGCGCAGATTGCCTAGCGCGACCCTCGAAAAGGCGCTCGAGCTCCGATCGGGCCGCGAACGTCCCGGGCAATTCTGGAAGATCGATCTCGACGCGATTGACTTCTCTTCACTTCAGGTTGCGCCGCCATCGGATCCGCAGATCGTCGCCCCCTCGAAGCCCGGTCTCATCGCCTGCGGACTTGAGGCCGCCAAGCGCGATCACGCCGAGGTCTTTAACCGCGCCTTCGGCAGCGTCACGGGTACGCTCAACGATAAATTCGCATCGCTCTCGGCCGCGCTCTGCAATACGGGCGCCTTCGTCTACATTCCGCCCGATCAATCCGTTGACGACCCAATCGAAATAACGTACACGGCAAAGAACGGCGCACTGTTTCCGCATACGCTGGTCGTGGTCGACCGCGGCGCCCGCTGCACGATCATCGAGCGCATCGAAGGCGAATCCGCCGAAGCCGTCTGCGGCATCGCCGAGATCGTCGCCGCCGAAAGCGCCACGGTTACGTACGCCGCCGAGCAGAATCTGCCGCTCGAATCGCAGGCATTTTTCACGCGCGCGGCCTCTCCAGGTAAAGATGCGTCGGTCACGTGGTGCGTCGCGGAAGTCGGCGCGGCGCTTTCGGTCTCGCGCATCGACGTGCTCGTTGATCATCCCGGCGTGGACGCGCACCTCAACGGCTTCTTCTTCCCGCGCGGGGATCAGCACGTCGACATGGTTTCGACGGTCCGTCACAACGTGGGCGAATCGCAATCGCAGACGCTCATTAAATCCGCGGCAACCGGGCGCGGCCAAGCGCGCTATCTCGGAAATATTCGCATCGCGCCGCACGCGCAGGGTACGGAGGCGTCGCTGCGCGACGACGCGCTGCTGCTCTCGCCGCGCGCGCACATCGACTCCGTGCCGGCGCTCGAAATCGGCGCGAACGATGTCAAAGCCTTTCACGGCGCCACCATCGGCGCGCTCGACGAAAACCTGATCTTTTACATGGAAAGCCGCGGCATCGAACGCGAAGCCGCCGAAAAGATGATCGCGCTCGGATTCTTCGAGCCCGTCGTCGAGCGCTTCCCAACCGGCATGCGCGAGAGACTGCGGGCCGCGTTGGAAGCGAAGATCGCGTGAGCGTCGCCGTCGAAGATCCCAAAGTCCGGCGTATCATCGCCGACTTTCCCATTTTGCAGCGGCCGACTTCGCGCGGCAAGCGCCTCGTCTATCTCGACTCGGCGGCGACCTCGCAAAAGCCGCAAGTCGTCATCGATGCGCTCGTCGACTACTACTCACAGTACAACGCCAACATCCACCGCGGCGTCTACGAGATCGCCGAACGCGCGACGGCCGAATTCGAAAAGGCGCGCGAAACGGTAGCGTCGTTTTTCAACGTCCAAACGCAAGAGATTATCTGGACGCGCAACACGACAGAGTCGATCAACCTCGTCTCGTATGCGTGGGGACTCCAGAACGTCGGGCGCGGCGACGCGATCCTGGTGACCCAGCTCGAGCACCACTCCAATCTGGTCCCTTGGCAGCTCCTGGCTGAAAAGACCGGCGCGCAACTTCGCTTCATTCCGGTAGATGACCGCGGACTCCACGTGCTCGACGATCTGGACGCGCTGCTCGCCGGCTGCAAACTCGTCGCCCTCTCGCATGTCAGCAATTCGCTCGGTACGATCGCGCCGCTCGACGTCATCATTCCGCGCGCACATGCCGCCGGCGCGCTCGTCATGGTGGACGGCGCCCAAGCCGCGCCCAATATGCCCGTAGACCTCAAAGCGCTCGACGCCGACTTCTACGCGTTCAGCGCACACAAGATGTTAGGGCCCACCGGCATCGGCGTGCTTTACGGAAAGCGCGCACTGCTCGAAGCGATGCCGCCGTTCTTGACCGGCGGCGACATGATCCGCAAAGTCGAGTACGCGAAGTCCACGTTCAATGAATTGCCATGGAAATTTGAAGCCGGCACGAGCAACGTCGCCGACGCGATTGCGTTTGCAGTCGCCGTTGACTATCTGCGCGGCATCGGCATGGAGTGGGTGCGCGAGCACGAGCGCCGGCTCGTGACGTACGCGCTCGAACGCTTGGCAACGCTCGAAAGCCGCGGTTTGGCGATTTACGGTCCGCGCGATTCAGCGCGCATCGCCGACGTCATCTCGTTTAACTTCGGCGACGTGCATCCGCACGATCTCGCCTCGATTCTCGATACCGATGGCGTCTGCGTGCGCGCCGGCCACCATTGCACGATGCCGCTCATGGAAAAGATGGGCTGGCCCGCCACGGCGCGCGCGTCGTTCTACATCTACAACACCGAGGAAGATATCGACGCGCTAGTCACGGGTATCGAAAAAGCCGCCCGCGTCTTTAAACTGTAGCCTTGGACGACTTCTACCGCGACTACATCCTCGATCACTACCGCAATCCGCGCAACTTCGGCCGGCTTGAGGGCGCCGACGCATCGGCCGAAGACCTCAATCCGCTCTGCGGCGATCAGATCCGCATGGAATTGAAAGTAGACAAGAGCGGCTTGGTGGAGGACGTGAAGTTTTCCGGCAAGGGCTGCGCGATTAGCCAAGCTTCGGCGTCGATGCTCACTGAAAGTATTAAAGGCAAATCGCTTTCACAGATCGCGACGCTTCCGAAAGAAGCCGTGCTGGAAAACGTCGGCATCGGCATCAGCCCGACGCGCATGAAATGCGCGATGCTCGGACTCAAAGTTTTGAAAAGTGCCGCGATCGGCGAGCTCGCCGCCTGGCCGGACGAAGCCTAACCTACAGCTTCGAGAAACTCTTCTGTAAGATCTTGCTGCCGTCTGCGGCCGACGAGACGTTGAACGTCTCCATGTAGTTTCCGCTCGGCGTGGACAGCGTCACAGCAACGACGTAGCTGCCGTCGGCATCGCGTGCGCTGTGCATGCTGACGATGTGCGTACTCGCGTGGATGAAACTTTCGTCGGGAGACCCGTTGCCTAAATAAGACGCAGCCGTCTGCGGATCGCCGCTGCGCAGCGCCTCGATATAGGACCGCACCGTCGTTTCGGCGGCGTTTGAAGGCACCGGCGCGGCGGGCACGGCGCGCGCAGGTGTCGGTTCCGGCCGGCGGCTCACGGGCAAGGTGCGGCGCGGCGCCGCGGTGCGTACCGGCGTGGGCTTGGGCGCCGGCGGAGCGGTCGGCGCGACGGTGGGGCGCGCGGTGGGCGCCGGCGTCGGTGTGGCCGCTGGAGTTGCGGCCGCGGTCGCGCTCGGCTTTGGCGCGGGCGAGGGTTTCGAACTCTTCACTGGGGACGGCGTGACGGAAGGCGATGCGGCGGGCGTCGGAGCTTCGGTCGGCGACGCGGTCGGCGAAGGCGCAATGTTCGCTACCGTATTTTGTTTTTTCGGCGCGTTGGCAAAATGCGCTAAGGCCATGCCCAAGAACCATCCGGCGATGATAACGACGACGGCCGCAGCAATCGTAATAGCCCAGCCGTTTCCGCCGCCCGATGAACGCCGCGGCCCCGATGGCGTTAGCCGGCGCCGCCGTCCGAGATCGTCGTCGTTCACGCTAAATTGATTATCCCAAGCAGCAGGCAGGTCCTCGGAAGTGCGTGAAGATTACGCGCGTGATTACGGTGCGCGTGCCCGTCGATCTCCACGCAGTCGCGGAAAGCGGCTGCAGTGCGTTTGCATCGGCAACGCCGCTGCGCTTGTATCATCTGCTCTCGCTGGCCGTGCGCGAAGTCATCGGCGCGCGGGCCCCCCAAGAACATTTCATGCGAAACTTGCGCGCGACCATTGCGGGTCTGCGCGCCGGGCGTTTCACGGTTGACGTAAACGGCCGCACCTTCGCGCATCCCGACGAAGTCGTCGTGTGCAACGGCGATACGGTGCGAGTCAGATTCTTTCTAGCGCGCGAGAGATTCCAGCACCGCCGGCAGACGGCCCTGGCGCGCGAGCATTAACTGCGCGAAGAGCGCATTGGGCCAGGCGAAGTCGTCACGCGTGTACGACTCGGGCCAATCCGAATTAAACGATTCGTGCAAGCGGTGATCGCCCGTGTCGGACGCGGCGATGTAGCCCATCACCTTGTCAACCTCGGTTGAATCGGTCGACGTAATCGCTTCCATCACCAGCGAAAGCGGCCAAATGTAGCCGTGCGGTGTGTGCGGGCTCCCAATACCTGAAGCGTATTTGCCGGCGAAATAATACGGGTTGCGCTGCGAGAGCACGAATGTTCGCGTCGCCTTGTATACCGAGTCGTGCGGGTTGACGTACCCGAAGTACGGTATCGAGAGCAACGACGGCACATTGGCGTCATCCATCAAGTTGGCGTTTCCGAACCCGTCGATTTCGTAGGCGTAGACGCGTCCGAGGCCCGGCACGTTGACTAATGCGTTGTGCTCGATGCCGTGACGGATCTGCACGGCCAGACCCCACGTCTCCAGCGCCATCGCATTGTCGCGATAGACTTTTCGTTCGATCTCGGTCAGTTGCTGCAGCACGACCGCCGCAAACATGTTGTCGGGAATGTTGTACTGATAGCGCGCCGCGTCGTCGGACGGCCGAAACGCCGTCCACACGAGGCCGGTATAAGCGACTCGCGTGCCGACGCCGTTGTTGGCCAGCTCGGCATGCCGGTAATGCGAACGCGTCGCGTGATGCTGCTCGGTCCGAAGCGTCCTCACCGCCGTCGTCATGGCTTGCTGGAGCGCCGGCGTAAAGATCGAACGGTCGCCGGTGGCTTTCCAGTACACGTACGCCAGCCGGATCGGATAGAGCAGCGAATCCATCTCGAACTTGCGCTCCGCGACTTGGTAGTCGTCGGTAAAAGCGTTCGCGTACGGATCGATCAGAATGTACTTGGCTTGCCGCGCGATCGCTCCGCGCAGCATGTTTCGGACGTACGAGTCGGTGGAAGCCAGCCCGATATAGGGCATCAGCACGGCGCTCGAATCGCGCAGCCATTCCGCGTTGATGTCGCCGGTGGAAACGAAGGTCGTCCCGTCCCGTTCGACCGTCGCGTGGCGGCTATAAGCCTCGTCATAGGCGCGCTGATAGATGCGCTGCAGCGTCACTGCAACCGCCGCCGGAGCGTTGGTGATTTCAGGAGTAGGAGACGCGATCGCCGGAATAGCCGTGAGCGGCCCAAGGGTCAGAACAAAGGATAAGGCAATGCTGGCGGCCTTCACGTACCGGAGCGTACCCAACTTTCCACCTTCAGACGTTTAAAAGAAACGTCTTTATTGGGATAATACGTTCAGCGAATTGGGCCCATCTACCTAGAACGGCTAAGAAAGAGAGTCCAGCCATCACTCGTCACCGCAGCATCGTCGGCCTCGGCTTGGCAGCGGTCATGATGATTGCGCTGCCCGCCCGAGCCGACCAGCGATACGCCGTCAGCGGAAGCGATCGCTACCAGATCGGTTCCTCCGACCTGCAAACCAACATCTCATACAGCGGCACCCAGCAGCTGACGATTCGGACTGTAGGGAAGCAGACACAGTTCCGGGCCGATGCCAAGTATCTGCGCATCGACGAGAGCGGACGGGTTCCGACCCATGCCGCCTTCGTCCAGATTCTGACGCCGCAGGGCGAGCTGCAAGACCGCACGGATGGCGACCCGGACTACCTGACCGTGCTCAATCAGCCGTTTGCGATCGAACTCGACCAGCAAACGCTGCACGATTTGCTTCGGCTGAAAAGCGAAGTTCCGTTCGAGTTTCCGGCGCCCGTCATGGGCGGCACGTTGCGCGGCTATCTGCGCCGGGGCGCAAACGAACAGGTCGCCTCACAGAACGCCCTTGCCGTAAATTTCGACGCCGCCGGCCCGATGGCCGGACCGCTTCCCGACCGCGCCGCAATGACGATGCGCGGCACGATGCGCATGCGCGGAACCGCGTACTACGCGATGAACGGCAATCCGCTTCTGCTGGCGCTGAACGAAACGCTGACGATTTCGGGCACGCTGCAAAACGGTTCGCATCATTCGCCGGTCACGATCACGTACGAGCGCTCAATTAAAGCGCAACCCGTTGCGCTGCCGACGCGCTCAGAGGCAGACTCGCACTAGCGCCTGCCGGCGTTTTTTTTTGCAATTGTCATCCTGAGCGAAGCATTTCGCCGTTAGCGAAATGCGAAGTCGAAGGACCCCGAGTAGCGCCCGATAGGGCGCATATCGAGGGGCGTCCCTTCGACTCACGCGCCTACGGCGCGTTGCTCAGGGTGGTTCGACAAGCTCACCATGACACAAAATAAGCGCCCGCCTTTCAGCGAGCGCTTACGCTATCGTGCGGCGAAGTTAAACTGCCGCCAATAACTCCACGGTCATCGGATGTGTGAACGGCTGTTCGCGCAAATGCACGAGCGGCGTGAAGGCGAGATGGTTTTGATGGCAGTCGATCAGCATCTCGACGCCGCGTTTGCACGAGCCGGTCTCTTCAATATACTTGTTGAGTTTCTTCACGAAGTACGCGGGCGGATCGCGCAGCACTTTTGCATAGTACGGATCGTCGGTCAGGCCTTGCGCCGAGATGCCCTCTTTCGGCACGAGCCAGACGAACCACGGATCTTCGCCGCTTCGGTAACCGATCAGAACCAGCGGTATAGCTCGTGAAGAATCGAGCGCCGGAAGAAAACTGCACATCGTGTAGGCGTCGAAAGTCACTTCCTTCGGCTCGATCGCTTCCATCAGTACCCCCGGAAAGCAAAAACCGTCCGGCGCAGCGCGCCTGAACGGTTAGGGATTTTTTATGAACGCTTGGGGCGTCATGGCGGACGGGTTCGCCCAGCCCTATGTGAAACCTTCGCCCAAGGCCGCGGTGTTTCGAAAGCGTATATGACCGCTCTCGCGCCGTCCCTGAGGGAGTATTGGGTGCCGGCTCCGGCACAAAAGAAAGCGGTGAAGCGCGTCGGCGCCCCCGAGGCCGACCGCTTCGACACTATCGTCGACGAATACGAGCGCCGGCTCTACGGCTTCGCCTTGCGCATGACAGGCAACCGGGAAGACGCCGAAGAGATCGTGCAAGATGCGTTCGTGCGCGCCTATCGCGCGCTTGCGAAAATGTCGCCGGAGCAGCGCGCCGAGTTGCGCCTGCAGCCGTGGCTTTATACCATCACCTTGAACGTGACGCGCAACCGTTTGCGTGGAAAGCGGCCGACCAACGTCGCCCTCGACGCGCTGGCCGATCCCGACGCCCTGTTGCGCAGTTCCCGCCACGACGGCCCCGCGCAGCCCGAAAAAATCCTCGAAAGAAACGCCGATATGGCGCTGGTGGAGCGGGCGCTGCTCCAACTCCCGATGCATTTGCGCGCCGCCGCCACGCTGCGGTTCATCGAAGGCCGCAGCCATCCCGAAATTGCTGAAATTCTCAACCAACCGATCGGAACGGTCAAATCGCACGTGCATCGCGCCGTGCGCATTTTGCGCCGTATCCTCGGACCGCAAATCGGCAAAATCGTGCCGGAAGGAGCCCCCGTCCATGCGATGTCGTGAAGTCGAAGCGCTGTGGGATGATATCCGCGAAGGAATGCCCCCACTCCGCGCCGCCGTCCACACCCATTTGCGCGCGTGCCAAAAATGCCAGGATCTTTACGAACAGTACGAAGGCGTCGCTTACTGCCTCTCGTGCCTGCCGCAGCCCGAACCGTCGTGCGATCTCGCCAAACGCGTGATCGAACACATCGCGACGCTGCAAAGCAAATACCGCGGCACGCCGATCGTCCTGACGTGGCTGCGCACGCAAATCGGACGCGTCTACGTCGGCTACAAGGGCGACCGCATCGCGTTCATCGGCTTGGATCGCGGCGACGGTCCCGAAAAAGTGCGCGAGCAGATCGAGCGCCGCTTGCACCGGCACGTCGACCAAGGCCAAACGCCAACGTGGCTGCAAAAAATCTTCGACGACTACTTCAAAACGTGGCGCGTCGATCAAAACAAAGTCGACATCACCGATCTGACGCAGTTCGAACAGGACGCGCTCAAAGCTGCCGCCAGCATTCCGCCCGGACAAGTGCGGTCGTACGCCTGGGTCGCGCAAACGATCGGCCGGCCGAAGGCAGCGCGTGCGGTTGGCCAGGCGATGGCGCGCAACCCGCTGCCGCTCTTGTTCCCGTGCCATCGCGTTGTCGACTCCAACGGCGCGCTGCACAATTACGGTTACGGAATCGAGATGAAGGCACGCCTGCTTAAGATGGAGGGCTATCGCCCGGAGCGCTGAACGTCGCCTTTGAAATTAGTCCGCGGTTCCCTCACAAATAGACGAACGAGGGCAAACAGCCGGACGGAGGAGGTGGTCATCGTAAGTATCGAGAGTCACAAACGTTTTCAACTCACTGCGATGAAAAGAGGTGCCGCCTCGTAGGCGGCAGTCAAGTACCACAAGTCCAGCCGGCTCGTAGGAGCCGGCTTTTTTTCACCTAACCTTTTTACCGGTGTCGAGTTCGGTTCTTGTGACGGGGTTCGAGCCGTTTGGCGGCAGCAGCGTCAACCCCAGCGAATTGGTCGCACGCAGTCTGGAAGGGCGCCTCATTGCGGGGCGCCGCGTCGTCGCGCGGGTTTTTCCGGTGGAGACGTCCGGCGTGGGCGAGCGCTTGCGCCAAGCATTTGAAGAGGAGCAGCCTGAGTTGGTCGTTTGCATGGGCCTCGCCGCCGGCCGCACCGCGGTCTCGCTGGAACGCGTCGCGGTGAATATGCTTGACTTCGAGCAGCCCGACAACGCGGGCGAGGAGCGCAAGAACGAGCCCATTCTGCGAGGGGGCCCGGATGCGCGCCTTTCCCCAATGCCAATCGCCGAGATCGTGGATGCCTGGCAGCGCGAAGGCGTGCCCGGCTACGTCTCAAATTCGGCCGGAACCTATCTTTGCAATCAAATTTTGTACGAGGTTCTCGGCATCGCCGAGTCGGTTTCACCCCCGGTAACCGCCGGATTCATCCATCTGCCCTATCTCCCCGAGCAAGCCATTGCAGCCGGAGCGGGAAACAGTCCCTCGATGTCTCTGGAATTGATGAATCGCGCGATCGAACTGGCCATAGCCGCCACCATCCCCTCGATCGAGAGGCGCAACGCCGGCAGGCAAGCTGCGGCGGCCGGAGTCTAAGGAGAATAATCTGAGCGACCCCCGCACCGCCGCCATCCCCGACGTTCACGGCCACGCTAAAGGCGAACACAAACCGTTTGCCGAGGAACGCCCCATCGCATACTCCGCGCGCATGCTTTTCTTGTGGTTCTATCATGCGTGCCAGCGCGGGTCACCGCGCTTCCTCATGGTTTCCGACCATATCAACTATCTGACGTTCGAAGATCCGGGCGCCGTCAACACGGTGCGCCGCGCGTTGAAGTTAGCCGAGGCCGGCGACTTGTACGGTGCGGCTGAAACCGCCGGCGTCGATGTTGCGCATGCCGCAGTCGTATCCGAAGGTCTGCGCAAAGGCATGCGTTTCTCGATCGGCGCGGAGATTGACAACGATCCGCGCGCCCGCCCCGACGCACAGAACATCGTTGACGCGATGAAACCCGACGGAATGATCCGTTCCGTGCACTTCTTGACGATCGAGCATCCGGAGAAAGGCGCGGACTGGTCCTGGCCGTTCGACAATCCCGAATTCAAAGATCTCTTCGCCGTCGTCGGTACGCAGAAAGCGTGGGAGATGTACGTCGCCAAATTGATCGACGACATCGAGAAGCTGCCCGGACAGATCGTCGCGCATATCTATGCACCGGCCGTCTTCGGCAACTGGCCCGACATGAAACGCCTCGAGCAATACGAAAACCGCGTGCTCGATGCGTGCGCCGCGCGCGGTTTAGCCATCGAAATCAATACGCGCTTCATTTACCGCGACAATCCGGCCGAGCAAAAACAGAAGTACCGCGACGCGCTGCTGCGCCTCATGAAGAAAGCCAAGAACAAAGGCGTGGGGATCGCCGTCGGTTCCGACGCGCACAGCCCGAAAGATCAAGGCAGCGCTTTCGACGTGATCCTCAAACTGCTCGACGAGGCGAAGATCAACGAGCTGGTTTTCCCGGTTGCCGGGCGGCTCGCGCGGGTTGCCTTGCGCGCGACCAAGGAGCATCTGCAAAAAGTGCTCGCGCGCGAACCCGCGGTTCAAGCGGGCAGCAGCATCAGCGGCTACGGGCGCGCCGAGCTCGGTTTACCGGAGCGCAGCGAAGAGGAAGAGCGCATTCATCGCGGCGGGCGCAAGGCGCGCAAAACCGCTGCTCCGGCGCGCGTGCCCAAGCGCTTGCTCAAACCACCAGCGCGCAAAGTCGCGGCAAAGGTCACCAAGGCCGCTAAACCGGCCAAGCCCCTCAAGGCCGCGGCGGTGAAAAAGAAGCCGGCCGTTAAGAAAGTCGCGCGCCCCGCGGCCAAAAAAGCCAAGCCGGCCGCGAAAAAACCCATGCCCAAAAAACTTGCGGCCAAAAAAGCCGCACCTGCGCCCAAGAAAAAGACCGCTCCTAAGACGGCTGCCAAAAAAGCTGCGCCGAAGAAAGCCGCGGTCAAAAAACCGGCGCCCAAGGCCGCCAAAAAGAAAGCCCCAGTCCGCAAGAAACGTTAACTGCTCTGCTCCAAAAGGAGAGCGCCATGCCGGACATTTCGCGCGTTCGTAATATCGCCATCGTCGGAACCCACCACGCAGGCAAGACGACGCTGGTGGAAGCGATTCTCTCACACTGCGGCGCGACCAGCCGCAAAGGCGCCGTCACCGACGGCACGAGCACGACGGACTACGAACCCGAGTGCATCGGACACGCGCAGTCGACGACGGTCGGCTTCGCGCACTGCACGGCGGACGGTATAGACATGACGCTCGTGGATTGTCCGGGTTTCATCGACTTCTTCGAGGAGACAAAAGTTGCCGTCTCCGGCTGCGATGCGGCTATCGTCGTACTCGACGGCGAGCCGGCGCGCGTTCCGCAAACGCAAGCGCTGATCGATTTCATGGAATCGCGCAAGATGCCGCACCTCTTTGTCGTCAACAAACTCGACCGGCCCGGCTCGGATTTCACGCGCACGCTCGAAGCGCTGCAAGCCGCCTATGGGCGCCACGTCGTGGCCGAACAACTGCCGATCGGCGCAGCGGAGAACTTTAACGGATACGTTGATTTGGCCGACGGTAAAGCGCATCAGTACGACGGAACCGGCGAAAAAGATATCGACGTGCCTTCTGAGATGCATGACCACGTCACCAAAGCGCATCTGCAGTTGCTCGAAGCGATAGCCGATTTCGACGATCATCTGATGGAAGAGTTGCTCGAAGGCGTCGAGCCGCCGCTCGAAGAGGTCGAAAAAGATCTCTGCCTGGAGTGCGCGCACGATCAAATCGTGCCGGTGCTCGTGGCCGCCGGACTTCCCGGTTACGGCGTCGCCGCGCTGGTGCGCGCGATGGAGAAATGGTTTCCGTCACCCGCCGACGCGCCGTTCGTTGATGCGGAGGGCCGCCCCATCGAACCGCGCGCCGACGGACCCGTGATCGCGCAAGTGATCAAAACGTCGATTCATCCGCAGTCCGGAAAGGTCTCGATCGTGCGCGTGATTTCCGGCACGCTGAAATCCGACGCTTCGCTGACCAACATCACCAAGGGCGGCGAAAAAGTTCGCTCCGGCGGACTCTACCGTCTACAGGGCAAGAAACAGGAAGCGGTGCCCGAGGCAGGCCCGGGAAGCATTGTCGCAATCGCGCGGATCGAAAGCGTCGCGACGGGCAACACGCTGACCGACAATAACTTCAAAGTCCTTTTACCGCGCGTTCCCGCCAACGAGCCGGTCTTCGGTGTTGCTATCCGTCCGAAAGAACGGATGGACGAAGCGAAGATCTCGCAGATGCTCGCGCGGATCATCGACGAGGATCCGTCGTTGCGCCTGGAGCGCGCGCCGATTACCAACGAACTTCTTCTTCTGGGCAGCGGGGAGCAGCACGTCTCGATTGCGGTCGAACGGCTGACGCGCAAGTTTAAAGTCGAGGTCGTGACCGCACCTGCGACCATTCCGTACCAAGAGACGATCACGGCCGGCACCGAAGTGCACTCGCGCTACAAACATCAGACGGGCGGTCACGGCCAATTCGCCGACGTTTGGCTGCGCTTCGCGCCGCAAGACCGTGGCCACGGAGTCACGTTTGAAGAGAAAATCGTTGGGGGCGTGGTTCCACGCCAATTCTTCGGCGCGGTCGAAAAAGGCGTTCGCGAGGCGCTGCTGCACGGCAGCATCGGCGGATATCCGGTGACCGATCTCCACGTTGTGCTGTTCGACGGCGCATATCATGATGTTGACTCGAGTGAACAGGCGTTCAAAACAGCCGCCGGCATGGGCGTGCGCGACGCGATGCCCAAATGCAATCCGGTCGTGCTCGAGCCGATCGTCCACGTCGCCGTCACGGTGCCGGCACATTACACCTCGTCCGTTATGCAGCAGCTCACCGGCAAACGCGGCCAGATCTTGGGCATGAACCCGGCCGACAAGCCCGGCTACGACACGGTCGAAGCCTACGTGCCGCAAGTCGAACTGGCGCGTTACATCACCGAATTACGAACTGCCACACAAGGGCTCGGCACGTATTCCTGGCGGCACGAGCGCTTCGACCCCGTTCCGGGAAAATGGTCTGCTCCGAAAGCTGCGGTTTAAGGAAAACATGAAACATTTCGTCGTTGCCGTTCTCGTCGTGTCGATGCTCGCCGGCTGCACCAAAACGGGCGGCGGCCCTACGGCCAGCAATTCGCTCTCGTGCGGGGCGCCCGCGGATCCGCCCGCGCCGACTGCGAAACGCGGAACGCTGCGCATCTCGATTCAGCAGGACGTCAAGAATCTCAACCCGCTGCTGAGTTCGAACACGACCGACGGCATGATCATGTTTCTGGCCTTTCTGCCGCTCCTACACGCAAATCCCAAAGGTGAGCCGGTAGCGACGTCCGGGCTCGCCGCGGAGGTTCCGACGCTGGAGAACGGCGGGATCAGCAAAGACGGCTTGACGATCACCTATCATCTGCGCAAGAACATCAAGTGGACCGACGGCGTGCCGGTCACGAGCAAAGACGTCAAGTGGTCGTGGCAAGCGATCATGAGCAACGGCAACAACATTATTTCGCGCCACGGCTACGACTTCATCAAGAGCGTCGATACGCCCGACGATTACACCGTCGTCGTCCACCTCATCAAGAGATTCTCGCCAATCGTCAACACGTTCTTCGCCGACAGCGACCAGCCGTATCCGGTCGTTCCGGCGCACGTTCTCGCCAAGTACCCGAACATCAACCAAATCGCATTCAATGCGGCGCCGACCGTCAGCGACGGTCCGTTCAAGTTCCAGCAGTGGGCGCACGGCGATCACATCACCTACGTCGCCAACGACAACTTCTTCCTGGGCAAGCCGGGCCTGGCGCAGATCGTCATCAAGATCGTGCCCGACGAAAACACGATGCGCGCGATGCTGCAGACGCACTCGCTCGACTGGATGTTCGAAGCCTCACTCAGCAACTATCCGCAGGTCAAGAATATCCCCGGCGTGTGCCTCGCCTGGGTCGACGTGAACGGTTACGAAGACGTGCAACTCAACGTTGGGAAGGGCCAAACGCTCAACGACATGCACGTGCGCCGCGCCGTCGCATATGCGATCGATAAGAAGCGCATCGTCCAGACGCTCACCTTCGGCCAGACCCGCATCGCGGTCGAGGACCAGCCGTTCTGGATGTGGTCGTACTACCCCAACGTCCAAACGTATCCGCCCAATATCGCGGCGGCTCGTAAAGAGCTCACGGACGACGGCTACAAGCCGCGCGCCTCCGACGGCATCATGATGAAGAACGGCCAGCCGCTTTCGCTCACGCTGGTCAGCAACAGCAGTAACGTGACGCGGCGCAAAAACAGCATCGAGCTGCAGCAGATGCTGCACAATGCCGGCATCATCGCCGACATCAAGTACTATCCCGGCGATATTCTCTTCGCCCCGGTCGGCGAGGGCGGCATTTTGCAGGGCGGCAAATTCGACTTGAGCTTGGCCGGCTGGTATGCGGGCATCGATCCCGACGACGCTTCGCAGTTTGCCTGCGCGAACATGGCCCCCAACGGTTACAACTACTCGCGTTACTGCAACTCCGATATGGAAGCCGCGCAAAAGACCGCGCTCAACAGCTACGACCGCCCGACGCGCAAGAAAGCCTACGAGCTCGTCCAAACCTATCTCGCACGCGACCTCCCGGAGATCTTCCTCTACGATCAGCGCGCGATGCATCCGATCAGCGTCAACTTCAAAGGTTTCGCACCCAATCCGGTGACCGAATCCTGGAACTCTTATCAGTGGAGTATTTAGGCTCCAGCGAATCGCTCGCGCGCCTACCCGATATCAACTGGCTGCGCAAAATTATCGTTGAACGCGCGCTGACCCGCGGCGATTACATGCTCGCGGGCGGCACGCGCAGCGATTATTACATCGACAAGTTCCGGCTGTTTTCGGATCCGCACGTCTTGCGGCGGATCGCACGACTGTTCGTTCCCGTGATCTCCGAGGTCAATCCTGATCTCATTGGAGGCACCGAACTGGGCGGCGTCGTGATCGCCACTGCCGTTTCGCAGCTCGCAAACCTGCCCATGATCGCCGTGCGTAAAAAGCCGAAGGGCTACGGCGCGTTCGCCGGCGAGTATGTTGAAGGTGCGTACGAAGCCGGGCAGCGCGTCTTGCTTCTTGAGGACGTGGTCACCACGGCGCGCGAGCTGCTCGCCGCCAAAGATCGGCTCGAAGAATTGAAGCTGCGCGTGACGTGCTGCGCGGTCGTCAGCCGCGGCCTCGCACCGGTCCGCTCGCTTCTGCAGTTCTCACTTCCACGGGGCGAAGCGAAGACAGAGAACTAAAAGGACCACGGTACGTGGCGGCCCGCGGAACCGCTGGCGAAAAAACCTCCATGTTTTTTCGCCGCTTGAGCGCATTTTCGAGAGCAAGTTTTGAATTCGACATCCTGTCGAGCTCGAAAATGTCGCACATTCCGCGGCCGCCACGTACCGCGGTCCAATTACGAATACTACGTTGACGGAAGCGAGTTGTAAACGTCCTCGGCGTGACCGGCGACGCTGACCTTCGGCCACACTTTGTGAATCGTGCCGTCCCGGTCGACAAGAAACGTCGTGCGCCCGTCTACTCCGAAGGCCTCGTACATCTTGCCGTCCGTATCCGCGATGAGCGGAAACGGTAGAGAGTATTTTGCCTTGAACTTTTGGTGACTGGCGACGGAGTCTTTACTGACCCCGACGATTTGCGCGCCCTTGGCGCTGAACCGGTCGATGGCGTCGCGAAACTGCGAGCCCTCGTTGGTTCAACCCGGTGTGTCGTCTTTGGGATAAAACCATAAGACGAGCGGCTTGCCGAGCAGCTCGCGCGTATTGAATTTCCGCCCCTCGTCGTCAACGACGTCGAGTTCGGGCATTTTGGCGCCTTCAGTAAGCATGGATAACCTCTACGCCGCGCTGCGCGAGAGTTCCGCCCGGGCGATCAGTTTCGCGTAGCTCGGCCGGTCGACGATGAAGAGCATGCTGATCATGAAAATCAACATGAACAGAATAGCGCTGCCGAACGCCGCCGGAAACCCGTACCGGGTCGCGATCCAGGCGAGGATGAGCGAATTGAACGCTCCCATGATGTTCAGCGCACCGTTGTAAACACCGTAGACGAATCCGGTCGAGGCTTGGTTGGGCGAGATATCGATCACGTTAACGGCCCAGGCACCGACGGTCATGTTCATTAAGAGCGCCGCGAAACCGATGAGCACGGCGGTGAATCCGCCCAGCCCCGCGCGCGCGCTGAAAATCGATAGTATCATGCACAACATTGAGCAAAACATCGGCGCCGCCGTACCGATACGGCGCGCCGTGAGCCGGTCGAAATGTGCCGCGAGCCGATCGTTAAAGGGACCCGAGAGAATGAATCCGGCGAAGCCCAGCATGAGCCCGAGACTCGCCCATGCCGAACTTTTGAAAATGCTCATATGGAACGTGTAAAACATGTAACTCGGCACCCAGTTCAGGAACGTGAACAGAATGTACCCGAACGTCATATAGACGAGCAGCATGCCCAATCCGGTGCGGCTAAAAATGACATCTCTGATGCCCGGCCAATCGGCTTTCTCATCGTGCGGCGCGCGATTTCCGATGTGCGCGATCTCGGCTGCGTTGACGCGCGGATCTAGCGCCGGCCGGTCGCGCACGATGAAGATCCAAAACGGCAGAATGAGCAAGCCCGCCAGCCCAAAGAGAATGAACGTCCATTGCCAGCCAAATCGAACGACGATGGACCCCGCCAACAACGTGCCGAGTGCCGGACCGAGAAATTGACCCGAACCGGCCCACGTATAGAGCGTCGAGCGTTCGCCGGGTCCCGCCCACGCGTTTGCGCACTTAGCGTTGACGGGCCAGATTCCGGCCTCGCCCGCGCCCATCAAAGCGCGAATCCCGAACCAACCGGCAAGCGTTCCGGCGAAGGGCGTGGCGATGGTAAACGCCGACCACCAGCCCAGCATTAGCGGCAGCGACCAACGCAGACCCAATCGATCGGCCAGCCATCCGCCGGGAAAATTGAATAGGGCGTAGGCGATGCTCCAGGCAAACAAGATCGCGCCGATTTGCTGTAAGCTAAAGCCGAATTGGTGCCGGATCGCAGGGATCGAGACCGCGTAGTTCACCCGGTCCATGTAGTTGATGAAAACGCTCAGGAACATGAGCAGAAAAACGAGATACCTGCGCTTGGTCATGGACATTGAACCTATCGGGAAAGAGCGCGTAAACTCCTCGGAGAAACGCTGACCGACATGGGAGGACCCTAATGCGCCGTTTGGCCACCGCTTTTGCTCTGATCTTGACGTCCGTTTTCGCGGCATCGCCCCACGTCCGGGCCGCGTCCGTGCCCAAACTTGATCGCGTCGTCATCATCATGCTCGAGAATCACAGCGACCGGAGCGTGATCGGCGATCCGGCGGCGCCGACCATCACACAGTATGCTCATCAGTACGCGTATGCCGCCAACTTTTACGGCGTCACCCATCCAAGTCTGCCGAACTACCTCGCGATAACGTCAGGTTCCAACTGGTATAGCAACTCCGACGATCCGACGCAGCGTTTCAATCACCGCAACGTGGTCGACGAGTTGGAAGCGCACCATATTTCGTGGAAAGCGTACATGGAACACATGCCTTCGCCAGGATTCATGGACAATTTCTATCCGGCCAATGAAAACGTCGCGCTCTACGTCATCCGCCACAACCCGTTTATGCTCTACGACGACATCCGTAATAACGCGGCGCGCCGGGCGAAGGTCGTGCCGCTCGACCAGCTCGCGGCCGATGCCAAGAACGGCACGCTCGCAAAGTACATCTGGATCTCGCCCGACGTCTGCAAAGACATGCACGGCACGCCTGAAGAGCCGTGCCCGTACGCAAAGGACGCCGACCTTCGCCGCAGCGGAGACGACTTCGTGAAACAGTGGGTGCCCGTGCTGCTGCATGCCAAAGGCTGGACGAAACATTCGGTCATTTTTATTCTCACCGACGAAACGACATACAACGGCGACAAAGCCACAGGCGGCTGGCTCAACGCCGACGGCTGCTGCGATGCGCCGGCGCTTCCGCCCGGCACGGCTCTCCTGCCAAAAGGCGGCACGTACGGCGGCGGCCTGATTCCGTTTATCGCAGTGGGCGGCATCGTGAAGCGCGGCTACGTCTCGCACCTCGAGTACAACCACTACGCGCTGCTGCGAACGATCGAGGACGCGTGGGGGTTGGCCCGTCTCGGGTTCACGTCCGACACGGCAAATATCCGCACACTCGCGGACATGTTCGCTAATCCGCTTTGAACTGCGAAAGCGGAACCACGTAAAGGACGCGGTCAGCCGCTTCCATTTCCGCGAAATCGCGGATCGGGCGCAGTCTGCCGGCTCGCCACGCATAGAGCGGCACCGTCCCCTCAGCGCGAGGAAGGCGATCCGAAGCGCTGCGCACGCCTACATTAAAGGTCTCGCCCGCGAAAGACACGCGCCCGCGCGTACCCGGAAAGCGAGCGAGGCCGGCGATCATCGGCGCCGTTAACTCCGCCGCCGAGAACGACTTGGCGATGTTGAAATTGCGTTCGATCAGACGAGAGAAGTCCGGATCGTTGATGCGCACCACCACCGGAATCGCCGGGTTTTGCACGAGCGCGCCCAACGCCGCTTCCAGATTTGCCGTGTCGCTGTCGGTCACGGCGACGAAGCTGAGCGCCGATGGCAGATCGCAAAACTCAAGCGTATCGTCGTTGGTCGCGTCGCCCGTGAGCAAATCGATCCGCCGCGTGCGCGCCAATTCCAGCACTAGCGTATCGGGGCGCTGTTCGAGGACCACCACGCGCTGCTGCATATCGAGTAAGAAATCGATCACCCGCGTTCCGGTGCTGCCGGCGCCGCACACCACCACGTGGTCCTCCGCGCGGACGCGTCGCAGACCCTGAAGCGCGGTTTCTTGCGCACGGCTAAATGCCGACGCGATCGATGCGATGAAAATGCCGGCGATTGTCACGCCGCCGACCATGATCGCCATCGCGACAAATAATGAAAAGTCGCCACCGTGCCGGTTGTACGGCGTGATATCGCCGTATCCGACCGTGAACATTGTCGCCGCGGTAAAGTACATCGCTTCGATGAACGTCAAGTGTAGTTGAAATGTGAAGTAGGTCGAGCCGGCCAAAAACAGCAGCGTGGCAAATACGAAGGTATAGATAAGGAACGGCTCGTAGCGGGCCGCCGCCCGGAACATATCGCCGAGCCATTCGCGCCGGCGGCGGATCTGCGGCCGCGCGCGGCGACGCCGGTGCCACGCGTGCTGCAATGCGTCCATGGGGCCAAACGCCACGACGCGGTCGTCACGGGTAATTCGTGCGGCGCGGTCCGGAGCGACGCCGTCATTGACGCTGACGAGGCGCATGCCCAAGCGGCGCTCGGCTTCGCCGACGGTAGTATCACGCAAACCAAAATCCCGTGCCCGGCGTTCGGAAAATCCGACGAGCGGCCCGTCGACGTCCGGAAACTGCAGCGCATAGACGCACGCCGGGTCAACTGCTGCCCCCGCGTAGGTCGCGGCCGCGTGAGCCGCGGGCGATATCGCCGAGCAATCGGAAAGGTTCTGCTCGATTTTGTGCCCGAGCGCCCGATTGAATTGGCGCAAGACGATTCGGATCTTCGGATTCATCTCGCGCGCTTTTAACGCGATCTGCAGATTGAGCCGGTCGTCGCTGGAAACCGGAATGATGCAGATGGCATCGGTTACGCCCGCATCGCGCAACGCTTCATCGCCGGCCGGCCAGAGCTGCAGCACTTCGTGGCCCCGCGTCGTGCGAAGTTCGTCGCAGACGCGCCCGGCAAGGTCATCACCGCCAACGACAATAATCAAAGGCAGCTCACGCATGACCGAACCTTCCACAGAGGGCGGGAAGCTCCGCCGCGCGCATCCGCTCGCAATCTCGCTGATCGCACGCCTTCGCGCGACTCCGCGCGCGCGCGTATTGGAGATCGGCGCAGGCACGGGACGAAACACCGAAGCGTTGCGCGCAGCCGGACTTGAGATTGACTCGGTTGCCGACGGCACTCCGATTCCCGCACGCAATGACTATTATGATGGCGCGCTCTCCACGCACGCGCTCCTTCACGGCACGCCGGGCACGATCGCTGCTTCGCTGGAGGCGATCGCAAATTCGCTCAAACCCGGAGCGCCGCTGCACGCGACTTTCGCTTCAGTACTTGATTCGCGTTTTGGAAAAGGCCGGCGGATATCGAGGCATGTGTTCGCGGCCGAAGCCGGCGACGAAGCCGGCGTGCCGCACGTCTATTTTACCGGCGAAGAATTACGCTCGCTGTTGGAAGCGAGATACGACGTCGAGTCGATTCAAGAAACTGCGGCGGATGATATCGTCGGCACCTGGGCCCACCGCGAACCCTTGCGCGGCGTCGTTCACTGGTTCGTCCGAGCGGTAAAGAAGCGCTAAGTCTTCTCCGCTAAGCTCTCGGCCATGATCGCAGAATGATTTGCTTGCGTTGCTTCACGTCTTGTGTTTTGAAAACTCGCTACGAACCACTCGGGGCCTTCTCTTACGAACAGCGCGGTCGCGACCGTTCTGACCACTCCTTGAACGGGTCCTGACGGAATCTGTAATTCGCCGGGCACGATCGCGAGCACGGCATCGGGCGATACCGGCCGCACCTGCTCGATCGAAAACGTCACCGTGCTTCCGGCGTACGGCCCCTTGAGGATCTTTTCGTGCATCCCCGCGACTGCGGCGCGACCCTTCGCGTGCATGCCGAGCAGATTAATGAAATCGACGTCGGGGGTGCACCTCGCCGCAAACGCGTTTCCATCCCCGCGATTCCAAGCGGCGTTCAGGGCGTCGACCGCCGGCTGAATGGACTCTTTTTCGGAACTCATGCTTTCTCCACCGCGATGAGATCGCGCATCGGACTCGACGCGTTGGCGTAAAGCCGCTTCTCCATCCGCCCGGCCAGAAACGCCAGCCGCCCGGCTTCGATCGCGCGCTTCATCGCTTCGGCCATCATCGCCGGTTCTTTGGCGGCCGCGATACCTGTATTCATAAGCACCGCGTCAACGCCCAATTCCATCGCAATCGCCGCGTCGCTCGCCGTGCCGACGCCGGCGTCGACGATCACCGGGATGCCGGCGCGCTCTTTAATGATGCGAATCGAATACGGATTACAGACGCCGAGCCCGCTGCCGATAGGCGCCGCGAGCGGCATGACCGCCGCGCATCCCAGCTCTTCCAAGTGTTTGCACGCAACCGGATCGTCCACGACATAGGGCAACACGGTAAACCCGTCGCGCACGAGCTCCTCGGCCGCGGTGAGCGTTTCCCGCGTGTCCGGGTAGAGCGTTTGCGAGTCGCCGATGACTTCGAGCTTGATAAGGTCGGTCTCGCATAATTCACGCGCGAGTTGCGCAGTGAGCACGGCCTCTTTGGCGCTGTAGCACCCGGCCGTATTCGGCAAAATCGCGTAACGCGAACGGTCGATATAGTCGAGCAGCGTCTTGCCGCTCTTGTCGTCGAGATTGATCCGGCGGATCGCCACCGTCACCATTTGTGCGCCGCTCGCAGCGTGTGCAGCCTGCATAACGTCAAGCGACGGATATTTCGCCGTGCCCACGATAAGCCGCGAGCTCAGCTCCAGCTTGCCGATGCGCAATAGATCTTGCACATTACCCTCCAGCCACGGCGCGAATGATTTCGACGCGGTCCCCGTCTTCGACGACTTCTTGCGCGAACGACGCGCGCCGAACGACGCGATCGTTTTTCGCAACCGCAATGCCGCGCTCGGGCGCGTCGATATGCGCCAGCAAGCGCTCCATCGTCATCCCGTCGGGAAGTTCGCGCACCTTGCCGTTGATCGTCGCCTTCATCACCGTCACGCTTACATGTTCGTGTAGACCGGGCCCTCCCCGCCTTGCGGGGGAACCCAAGTGATGATTTGGTAGGGATCCATGATGTCGCACGTCTTGCAATGGACGCAGTTCGTGAAATTGATTTGCAACCGGCCTTCAACCTCACCCGCGCCGTCCTTCTTCTCGAAGAACGGTTCGTAGACTTGGGCCGGGCAAAAATACTGACACGGATTGCCGTACTCGACCGTGCAGCGGTCGCGACAGATGTTCGTGTCGGCAACCTTTAAGTGAGACGGCTGATTCTCTTCGTGCGACACGCCGCTGTTGTAGACATCGGTAAGTTTTCCAAACGTCAGGACGTTATCGATTTTCGCGCGCGGCGTTTCTTTGGGTTTGTAGCCGGCTTTTTCCATCCGCGCATAGCCGGCTTTGCCGGGCAGTTTGTTTTTGAATCCGAAGCCGCGTCCGCCGGTGATCATGCCCAGGCCGACGTTAACCATGCCCGAAATCAAGCCGCCTTCGAACCCTTGGTGGAAGTTGCGGGCCGCGAAAAGTTCGCGATACGCCCACGAGTCTTTGAATCTGCTTTCCATCGCGGAAAGCCGCGCAGAGCCCGTGTCGCCGGCTTGCAGCGCTTCAAATGCGGTCTCGGCAGCGAGCATTCCCGATTTCATCGCCAGGTGAATGCCCTTGAGCCGCATGCCGTTTAGAAAACCGGCCGAATCTCCCACGATGAGCAAGCCGTCACTATACATCCGCGGCATTGCAAAAAGTCCGCCTTCCGGGATGGCTTTGGCGCCGTAACGAACGAGCGTCGCGTTTTGAAGCAGCGCGCGAATGGCCGGGTGCTGTTTAAATCGCTGCAGTTCATTGTGCGGATCGGTCGTCGGATTACGATAGTCGAGGCCCGTCACGAATCCGACGTCGAGTATGTCCTCCTGCATTCCGTACACGAAGCCGCCGCCGAATGTTTCGGGCGGCAACGGATAGCCGAGGGTGTGAATCACGCTGCCGGGCTGCACGCGACCCGGCGGACAGTGCCATAACTCTTTGATGCCGGCCGCATAGACTTGCGGTTCGCGTCCGGCGTCGAGCTGCAGCCGCGCTTCGGCCTGCTTGGCGAGCGTGCCGCGCGGACCTTCGCCGAGCACGACGATCTTCGCGAGAATATCGGCGCCCGGTTCGTAGTTCGGTTTTGGGTTGCCGTTTTTGTCGACGCCTTTGTCACCCGTGCGCACGCCGATTGCGCGCTCGCCGTCCCACAACAACTCCTGTCCGGGAAATGCCGGAAAGACTTGCGCCCCGGCCTCTTCGGCTTTCGCGCCCAGCCATTTTACGATTTTTTGCAGCGAGGCGACGTATTTTCCGCGATTGTTCATCATCGGCGGATTGATCGGCGCTTTGATCTTGGCGCTCTCGGTGAGAAACCACAACTGATCGCCGGTGACTTCCGATTCGACCGGCGCTTCCGCACGCCAATCCGGCAAGAGCTCGTCGAGCGCTTTCGGATCCATCACGGCACCCGAGATTCCATGGCTGCCGATCTCGCCGCTCTTATCGATCACGAGAACTTCCAACTCGCGTCCGGCGGCCTTCGCTAACTGCATGAGGCGAATCGCGCCCGCCAAACTGGCCGGACCCGCGCCAACGAATAGGACGTCTACTTCGAGCGACTCACGGTCCGGCATTTCGGCATGAGCTTCGCGGGCGGACGAGCGCATACCTTAGCCGAACACGGCGCCTGTCATGAGGATCCAAATCGGCGTGATGGGCTCGGCCGGCGGCGCGATTACCGGCGCCGAGTTAGCGCTCGCGGCGCGGCTCGGGCGGCGCGTGGCCGAACGCGACTGCACCATCGTGACCGGCGCGTGTCCCGGGCTGCCGCACGCCGCGGTCATGGGTGCGCATGAAGCCGACGGCATCAGCCTGGGCGTTTCGCCGGCGCTGTCGCCGGAAGAACACGTGAACGTCTACGGGTCGCCGCTTGAGCCGTACACGACGATGGTTTTTACGGGCTCGGGTTTGATGGGCCGTGAAACGCACAACATCCATAGTTCGGATTTTGTACTCTTCGTCGGCGGCCGCAGTGGAACGCTCGGCGAATTTTGCATCGCATACGACGAAGGCAAGTTGATCGGCGTCTTGCTGAACTCCGGCGGCATCTCCAACGACTTCTCGGGGATCGCGAAGCTCGTCCATAAAGAAACCGGCTCGATCATTCTCTACGATGAGAACCCCGAGCTGCTCGTCGATCGCTGCCTGGAGAAATACCGGACCGAACCGATTCCCAGTTCGCACGCATTCGATCGCCATTCAAAATCGGCCATGCCTCCGCCGCGCCCGCGTCCGCGCATTGTGCAGGAATCGGGTGGCTGAGCTTACCTTCGTCGGTGCGGCCGGAACCGTCACCGGCAGCAAACATCTTCTCACCAGCAACGGCCGGCGCATATTCATCGATTGCGGGCTCTTCCAAGGAACATCCAATATCGTCGCGCTGAACAGCGTGCCTCTCCCGGTTCCGGCGGCGCAAATTGACGCCGTCGTCATCACGCATGGACACGTAGATCACATCGGGTATTTGCCCAAACTGGTGCGCGACGGTTTCAAAGGCCCGATCTTTGCAACGGCTCCCACGCGCGCGCTGATGAACATCGTGCTCGAGGATGCCGCCCATCTGCAGCGGCACTTGAAAAAACGCGGCTTCCACGAAGAACCCTACGCGCCTCCACCGTTCTACGACGAGACGAACGTTCAGCAAACAATACAGCAAACCCAAGGCTTCGAGCTCGAAAAGCCGTTCGATGCCGCCGGTTTTTCGGTCGTCTATAAGAACGCCGCGCACATTATCGGCTCGGCGTTCGCCTGCGTCGAGGTCGAAGGGCGCCGCGTTATTTTTTCAGGCGACATCGGGCGCTACAACCGCACCCTGCTCTACGATCCGACGGCGATGGGCGAAGCCGACGTGCTCGTCTGCGAGTCGACGTACGGCGACCGCGTGCATCCGCCAGACGCGCTGCAGCAGCTTGGCGACATGCTCGCGGCCGGCGTCGCGCGCGGTGGCGCTATCGTTATTCCAGCGTTCGCCGTCGAGCGTTCGCAAGAAATTTTGCTCTCGATCGGCCAGCTGCAGCGGCAGGTTCCCGCGCTCGCGCACGTACCGGTCTTTCTCGACAGCCCCATGGCCGCCAAGGTCGACCAACTCTTTAACGATTATCCGGCTTGGCACAAACCGGTGGCGTTTGAAACCGGCGGCAAGCCGTTCGGATGTGACAACCTTACAATTGCGGTTGAAACCGAGCAATCCAAAGCGATCAACAACGTAACCGGTCCGCACATCATCGTTTCGGCAAGCGGCATGGCCGCCGGCGGGCGCGTGCTGCATCACCTGCACAATCACGTTTCAGATCCGAAGGCGACGGTTCTCTTCGTCGGCTTCCAGGGCGCGGGCACGCTCGGGTTTCTCATGACCAACGGCGCGACGTCGGTAAAAATCTACGGCGACGTTTTGCCGGTAAAAGCCGCCACCGGTATTATCTCAGGTTACAGCGCCCATGCCGATCGCAACGAGATTCAGCAATGGCTAGACACGTGCACCGGCAAGCCTACCTACTACGCCGTGCACGGCGATCCGGTTGCGGCGCAGTCACTGTGCGATCTCGTGAAATCGAAATACGGCTGGGACGCACACGTCGCCGCCCGCGGCTCGACGGTCACGATCTAGAGCAGCAACACTTTCGGTGGAATAAGCGAGTGCAACTCACCCGTCATCGTTGAAGCATCAGCCAGCTCCACGCAAGCCAAGCCGCCTTTTTTGAGATCGATTCTTGCGACGCCGATGAGCCGGCCGATAACGGAGCTCATGCTCGGCTCGTGTCCGACCAGCATCAGCGCCTTCAGATCCGCGCAACCCTGCAATATCGCTTCTAAACTCGGAACGTCGAAATCGCCGCCGAGCCGCTCGTCTTCTTTCGAGGGCATTCGGAGTTCACGCGCCACAATGTCCGCGGTTTCCTTGGCGCGGAGCAGCGGACTCGTGAGGATCGCGTCGAGCTTTAGCTCCAGCTTCCGGATCGCCTTCGCTTCCCGTCTCATGCGTTCACGTCCGTCATCGGTCAGCGGACGGTCGTAATCATTGCCCTTCCAATCCTCGGGCTCGACCGCGACGCCGTGCCGCAAGAAATAGATCTTCAATCGTGCGTCCAATCGAGCATCGTCTTCCACTGCGGTTTCGGGAAGCGTTCTTTGCTTTTGATCGTGTCGACGTACTTGCGTTTGCCGCTACGGTTGCCTTTGCCCATAAAGAGGCCGCCGACGAGGCGGTCTTCCCAGAAGTACAGCGCGCGGTACCATTTCTTTTCTTTGTCGACCATGAAGACGGTTTCGATGTCGCTGCGATATTCCGGAGAGAGCCCGAACTGCGTGATCGTTTGGCCTTTGAAAAGCAAACTTGAATACTCCGGAACATCGTGGTATTTTTCGCTGCCGCCCATCATGTTTTGCGCGGCGACCTTGCCATGCGCGCCGGCATTATTCCATGTCCCCATCCGGTAGCGCATTTCGAGAATCGGATCGTAGAAATCGGCGATATCACCCGCGGCAAAAATGCCTTTGACGTTCGTCTCCAAGCCATCGTCGCAGAGGATCCCATTTTTACTGGTGTCGACGCCGCTACCGTCGAGCACCTCGGTGTTCATCGTCAATCCCAGGCCGACGCCGTAGCACTGCGCTTCGATCTCGAGACCCTTTTTTGTACGGATCTTCTTCACGACGCCATTATCGCGCACGAACTCGGTAATCTCGTCGCCGTAATGCATGTGCACGCCGTCGGTCTTGGCGGCTTCGTCGATCATGTTGCCGGCGACGTCGTCGAGCATGCGCGAAAGCGCGTACGGCCCGCGCATCAACCAATGCGTCTCGACCTTGCGCGAAACGAACGCCTCGGCCAACTCGTACGCAATGAACGATCCGCCGATCGCCACGCCCGCCTTGGCCGTTTCAAGCTCTTGCGAGATCGCTTTGGTATCGCTCATGTATTGAAAATTGTAGACGTTGGCGCCACCGTAGCCCGGAGCCGGATGCGGATTGGGCCGCCCGCCGGTGGCGACCAGCATCGCATCGTACGGATAGGACTTGCCGCCGGCTTGGACGACCTTCTCGCCGGGAACGACGCTATCGACGCGCGTCTCCAAATGCAGTTCGATGTTCAATTTTTCGTGCCACGCGAGATCGCGCATGATGACTTTTTGTTCGGTCACCTGTTTACGCAACATCGGCGGCAGCGCGATCCGGTTGTAGAGTGTGTAGGGTTCGTCGGTGAAAAGCACGATCGAGCAAGATGGATCGTGTTTGCGCAGCTGCTCGGCCGCGGTCGTGCCCGCAAAACCGTTTCCGACGATCACATAGCGCCGAGAATCTCCAACCAAACTCACTACCAGGCCGCCTTTCGGCGCTAAGCGAAAACGCTCCCGTAGATGGAAGTTCGGCTGGTGCAATTGCTGGCTTCGTTTATTAGCGTGAGCGCCGACTACGCGCTCGCGCGGCTGGAATTCGCGCTGTGCGATCCGGCCATGCCGGCTCCGCCGGTGATCGAACGCCTCCCCGATGCATCAGAAGAATCGCTCCGCGGCCGCTGGCCCCAGGTCGAGGCGCAGTTGGACGCGGCGCTTGCCTACGCGAAACACCTTCCCCCCGCCCGCAGTAACGACGATGAGAAAGGCCCCTCCGCCTGGCTCAGCCGGACGGTCCGCGAAATGGACCAGTACGCGCGCGCCATTCGCTGGGTGCTCACGGTGACCGAACGATGAACGACGATACGATCGAAAAGGCCAAGAAGCAAGTGCAAGACGCTTTCGAGCAAACCAAGCCCCAGCTCGAAGAGGCCGCCAATCAGCTCACGAAGCTCTTTAAAAAAGGCGCCGAGAAAGCGATCAAAGCCGCCGACGCCGCTTCGCAAGCGATTCGCGACGACATCAACAAACGGCCCTGACGCTACTGCGTAAAGACCGAGCGCAGCACGAAATAGCCGGGTACGTTTTCACAGAACGCTTTGCCCGGCGAGTATTTGGCTTTGCGCGCTTCGTCAACCACGGACTGGTCGAGCATCGGCGTACCGATCGGTTCCCACACCCATGCGTCAACCACGCTTCCGTCGCGATCCACCGCCACCACAACCACCGTTACGCCGGTCGGACGGGCCGTCGGATCGTCGCGCCCCAGAATGCCGGGATAGTGAAATGGCCCCGGTTTGGTAACTTGCACGTCGGCGAACGGCTCGGCACACGTCCCGCTGAACGGCGCATCGATCGCTTTCGCCGTTAGGGCGATCGGCGTTTTTGAAAGCACCGGCATTGGCCGGGCGGCGTTTCGCTTATCGCTCGGTGAAAACGGCGTCGGCGAGCACGCGACGTCGCCGTAACGGTCCCAATTCATGAGCGCATCGCCGGTAGCGCGCGCCTGCGCGACATAGGCATACAAAACCTGGTCGCGCGTAGGCAGCTTCACCATAATGTCGTCCGAAAGAAAATCCTCGTGGCTAAACGTCATGCCTTGGTCGTTGTAATTCTGCTGTAGCGACTTGAACGGTACGTTGTCAAATGAAGCCGCGTACCAACCCTTCGCGGTTTGCAGCCTCACGACACCGCTCACAGTGCGCGGGCTGATCGCGCCTAAGCGCAGCCGCGCAAGGTTTCCGTCGACCATCACCGGATCGCTCACCAGCGTCGCGGGGCAAAACTCGGCTGCTGCCTGCGCTCGCGCCGTTGCGAACAAGAACCCGAGCACGACCGCCGCTGCCCCGAAAATGAGACGCATCACTACTGGAACGTCACCTTGAAAATATAGTTGCTTACGACGGGTCTGCAGTATGCAATTCGGGCAGAGTATTTCGACAGTTTCGCAGCGTCGAGCGCTGCGATGTCAAATGCGTCGTAGCCCGAACTCTTAAAGATTCTCGCATCAACGACTTGACCGTTTGGATCCAGCGTAATCTTGACCATGGATGTTGCCGGACCCATTCGCCGCGAAAAAGGATAAACGGCCTGCGCCTGAGTGACAACCCTCGCGTCAACAAACGGCGCTGCACAATCCGTTCGCAGAATCGGAGGAACGGCAACTGCGCTGATGGTCTTTGCGCCCGCGAGAATGCTTACATAGGGTGTTTTTTCCGAACCTACCGGTTCAAAATCGCTCGGGAACGTGGGTTGAGGCGAACATCGAAAAAGCCCAGCGGTCGCCCAGTCTAAAACGTCTGCGGCTGCGCTTTCCATAAAGAAACTGTGAATCTTAACGGGCCGCGCAAAATTGACATATTGCACGGGCGATCTCGGTCCGGTCTGAGTCACTTTCTGACCGTGTGTAGCGAGCTGAAGAACCGCAGGTTCTAATTTGAGGGGCCCAAATGGGACGCGGAACCAGCCCGTATCTGTTTCGACTGCGAGTGTGCCTCGCACGGTCCTTGGCGTCGGCGCGACGACGTCGAAGCTATAGAGCGACGGCGCGACGGCCTCAATCACGCCGGGGCTGGCGGGACAAAGCTCGATAGGTGGCCGCGAATCCGCTGCTTTGCTGCAAACTGGAGCCACGCCAGCCAGTAGCGCAATCAAAAAGGCCTGGAACACTATCACCCTCATCTCTCCAAATTTCTTGGCTCAGGCCGGCTTCTCCGGCCGGGCGCCGCAGGATTTGCTCTGAAATCCGGGCGAGTACAGTAAGCCGATGGCAAGTGCGGCAACCCCACGAACCCCTGAGTTCGAACGGCACAACTTGAGCGACGAGCAACTCGTCGCCATGCTGCGCATCATGATTTTGCACCGGACGCTGGAAAATCGCGGCTTCGCGCTCAACCGCCAGGGGAAGATTCCGTTTGCATCGGCCAGCGAGGGACACGAAGCAGTGCAAGCGGGCGCGGCGATGGCGTTCGAACGCGGCAAAGATATTTTGGTTCCGTACTATCGCGATCTGGGATTGGATCTGGGCATCGGCCTGACGTCGTATGAAGTGATGCTCTCGCTTTTCGCTCGCATCGACGACCACAGCGGCGGCCGGCAGTTTCCACACCATTACGCGAGCAAAAAACTCGGCCTCTACACGATCAGCTCCGTTATTGCGGCGCAAACCTCGCACGCGGTCGGCGCGGCCTATGCGATCAAGCTGCGCAAAGAGCGCGGACGCGCGGTGCTCACAACATTCGGCGACGGTGCGACCAGCGAAGGCGAATGGCACGAAGCCGTAAATTTCGCGGCCGTCCACAAACTGCCGATCGTTTTTCTCTGCGAAAACAACGAGTGGGCGATCAGCACGCCGCTTTCGGCGCAGATGGGCCAGCCCGACGTCTACAAGCGCGCGGCCGGATACGGAATGCCGGGCGTGGTCGTCAACGGCTTCGACCCCGTCGCGTGCTACGCGGTAACAAAGGAAGCGATGGACCGCGCGCGCCTCGGCGGCGGCCCGACCCTGATCGAGGCCAAGTGCTACCGCTTTCTCTCGCACACCACCGACGACGACGACCGCAGTTACCGCACGCGCGAAGAAGTCGACGAGCGGCGTAAGGAAGACCCGGTGCCGGCCTTCGAGCGGACGCTGGTCGAGCAAGGCGTGCTCACGCCGGAGTCGCTGGACGACCTGAAAGCCTCGATTCTGGCCGAGACCAACGAAGCGACCGACCGGGCCGAGTCGGTCGCCTACCCGCGCCCCGAGGACCTCTTCACGCGGCTCTACGAGGGTCCGTGGGAGCCCTGGCAATAAGGTAGGCTCGATGGCCAACATCCCCACGCAGGTCCGGAAATCGCTCGAGCGCCACGGGCTTTCCGACGATCAACTCAAGACGATTTTTCGCACGATGCTGCTTCAGCGGCAGCTCGACAACCGCGGTTTTCAACTGAACCGTCAGGGAAAAGTACCGTTCGCGCTCGGCAGCGAGGGGCACGAAGCGCTGCAAGCCGGCGCGGCTATGGCCTTCATTCGCGGCAAAGATATTCTCGCGCCGTACTATCGCGATCTCGGGCTTTCGATCGGCATCGGACTTTCGCCATACGAGATCATGCTCTCGATCTTCGCGCGCGCCGACGATCACAACGGCGGCCGGCAATTTCCGAATCACTACTCCTCGAAGCGCGCCGGACTCATGTCGTTCTCGTCGATCTTAGCCGCGCACATTCCGCACGCCGTCGGCGCCGCCTATGCGTTGAAGTATCGTAAGGAAGGCGGACGCGCGGTGCTGGTCACGTTCGGCGACGGCACGACCAGCGAAGGCGAGTGGCACGAGTCCATGAATTTCGCGGCCGTGCACAAATTGCCGATCGTCTTCTTGTGTGAAAACAACCAGTGGGCGATCTCCACGCCGCTCTCGCTGCAAATGGGACAGCCCAACATCTACAAGCGCGCCGAGGGCTACGGTATGCCGGGCGAACAGTTCGACGGTTTCGATCCGCTCGCGACCTACGATGCAGTTTCGCGCGCGATGGAGCGAGCGCGCAACGGCGGCGGTCCGTCGCTGCTCGAAGGGGTCTGCTACCGGTTCTTGGCGCACTCGACCGACGACAACGACATGACCTACCGCACGCGCGAAGTCGTGACCGAACGCCGCAAAGACGATCCCGTGCCGCGTTTCGAAAATTTGCTGCTCGAATCGGGGATCATGAACGCCGAGCAGGTCGCCGCGATGAAGCAAGACGTGCTGCACGAAACCAACGAGGCCACCGACAAAGCCGAAGCCATGCCGTTTCCGACGGCCGACGATCTCTACAAACACGTTTACGAAGGAGCCTGGGAACCGTGGCAGTAGCGACTTCTTCCTCGCAAGTGCTCAACAACGTCGAAGCGGTGCGCGCGACGTTATATGAAGCGCTCAAAGCCGACGACAAGGTGGTCATTTTAGGCGAAGACGTCGGCAACCGCGGCAACGTGTTTCTGATCACCAAAGATTTCGTGAAAGAGTTCGGCACCGAGCGCATCATCGACACGCCGATTGCTGAGGCGTCGATCGTCGGCATCGCGGTCGGCATGGCGATGGAAGGTCTGCGTCCGATCGCCGAGATTCAGTTTGCCGACTTCATCTATCCGGCGTTCAATCAAATCGTCGGCGAAGCGGCCAAGACGCGCTATCGCTCCAACGGCGAGTACACATGCCCGATGGTCATCCGCACGCCGTACGGCGGCGGCGTGCGCGGTGCGCTATCGCATTCGGTTTCGGTTGAAGCGCTTTTCTATCACGTTCCCGGACTCAAAATCGTCGTGCCGTCGTTTCCGGCCGACGTCAAAGGTTTGCTCAACGCCGCGATCGACGATCCCGATCCGGTGCTCTTTCTCGAACACAAGAAAACGTATCGCCTGATTAAAGGCGAGGTGCCCGACGGCCACTACGTCATTCCGATCGGCAAAGCCGACGTGAAAAAGGAAGGCTCGCAGCTGACCGTCGTTTCGTACGGCCTGTATGTGCACTGGGCGCTCGAGGCCGCCAATCAACTCGAAGGCGAAGGCATGTCGGTCGAAGTGATCGACTTGCGTTCGGTGCGTCCGATGGACAAGTGCGCGATTTTAGAAAGCGTGCGCAAAACGCGCAAGCTGCTGATCATTCACGAAGATAACAAATTCGGCGGCATCGGCGCGGAGATCAGCGCGATGGTTGCCGAGGAAGCGCTCTTCGATCTCGATGCGCCGATTCGGCGGCTCGCCGCGCCCGACGTTCCCGCAATGGGCTACGCGATGCCGCTCGAAGAAGCGTACATGAGTTCGCCCGCAAAAATGGCCGATGCGATGCGCGATATGGTGAAATTCTAGTGGCGACGACGATCACGATGCCGCAGCTCGGCGAAACGGTGACCGAAGGCACCGTCGAGCGCTGGATTAAAAAAGCCGGCGATCCGGTTGAAAAATACGAAGCCTTTCTTGAAGTTTCGACCGACAAGGTCAACTCGGAAGTTCCCTCGCCCGTTACGGGGACGATTCGCGAATTGCTCGTGCAAGAAGGCACGACCGTTGCAACCGGCACACCGATTGCCGTAATCGACGAAGTCGGCGCGGCAAAAGCCGCGCAGCCGGCGCAGTCGCCCGAAACCCAAGCCGACCGCGACACCGCACCGCCCAAAACGCGCGACGCGATGGCGGAAAGCGCCAATGCCGAGCCGGTTCCGGGATTTAATATTCCGCAGCTCGAGGTGAAATCGGCGGCCGCATCGAGCGGAGCTCCGGCGAAAGTTCCACCGCACAGCAATGGGCAGCGCGAGGAAGCCGCATTGCGCGGCGTTTCGCCGGCCGTGCGCCGCTTAGCGCGCGAACATCACGTCGACGTTCGCAGCGTTCGCGGCTCGGGCGCCAACGGCCGCGTTACCGCGGATGACGTGCTCGCCGCAGCCAAACTCGGGCCGGCGAGCGCCGCAACCGCTGCTCCGGCAGCGCCTGCGCCCGCCGAAGCGCGCGGCACCGCAAAGCCGGGACCCGGCAATACCAGCACGTACGCCGATCCGATTCCCGGCACGACGATTTCGCTCAGCAGCATGCGCCGCATCATCGCGGAGCGTATGGTCGAATCGCGTAAAACCGCGCCCCACGCGTGGTCGATGGTCGAAGTCGACGTCACCAACGTCTGGGAATGGCGCAAACGCGAGAAAGATCGTTTCGAACGCGACACCGGCGTGAAACTCACGCTTCTTCCGTTCTTCATTCGCGCGGTCGTCGAGTCGCTGGCCGTCTTCCCGCTCATGAACTCGAAATTTATCGCCGACGGGCCCGCCATTCACGTCGAAAAAGATATGAACATCGGCATCGCCATCGGACTGCCCGCGAACCTTGTCGTGCCGGTCATCAAACACGCCGACAAACTTTCGATTAAAGGCATCGCGCTGGCCGCCGGAGATTTGATCGATCGCGCGCGCCGCAATAAACTTTCGGCCGACGATCTGAAAGAGGGCACGTTCACCGTCAACAACACCGGCGCGAACGGATCGCTCGCATCTGCGCCCATCATCAATGCGGGCCAGGCCGGCATCGTTACGATGGAAACGGTCGTCAAGCGTCCGATGGTCATGGACGACGACGCGATCGCCATCCGTTATATGATGAACTCGTGTCTGTCGCTGGATCACCGCGTGGTCGACGGTTACGTCGCGAGCGGCTTCCTAGCCGATCTCAAGAAGCGTCTGGAATCGATGGGCCCCCGCGGCGCCCTCTAGCTCAAGCGGGGTGTTCCAAGGTGTCATGGTGAGCCGCTCTCGGGTGTCATCCTGAGCTTGTCGAAGGACCCCGAGCAGTGCGCCCTTGGCGCGCAAGACGAGGGGCGTTGATTTGAAAACGTCGCCCTTCACAATCGCCGGGATCGATCACATACTCTTGCACGTAAGCGGCATGGAACGCGCGCTCGCATTTTACGAAGGCGTCCTGGGCTGCACGGTCGAGACGCGGCTTCCGCAATTCGGTATGGTTGAGCTGCGCGCCGGCGCGTCGCACCTCGATCTCGTTGACATCGCTTCCCCGGAAGGTGCTTGGGCTAAAGGTTCCGTGAACGGCGGGCGCAACATCGATCATTTCGCTCTGGCAATTCAGCCACGCGACATACAAGCGCTGCGCAATCATCTCAAATCCAACGCGATTGTCATCACGGAAGAACGCGAAGAAAACAACTCCTTGTCTCTGTATGTGCGCGACCCGTCGGAGAACACCGTCGAGCTGCTCTGCCGAAAATAACGCTAACAATCCTCGACGCCGACGATTGGCCTCTCTGGCGCGAGCTTCGCTTGGAAGCATTGCGTGAGGCGCCGTACGCATTTGGCTTAAAGTTAAGCGACTGGCAAGGATCGGGTGACACCGAAGCCCGCTGGAGAGAACGCTTCACGAACGTTCCACTAAACGTCGTCGCGAGTCTTAATGGAAAGCCGGCGGGTATTGTCGGCGCCTTAGGTGCCGATGGGCATACGGTCGAACTCATCTCGATGTGGGTTGCGCCGTTTGCGCGGGGGCGTGGTGTTGGCGACGCCCTCATTCAAGCGATAGTCTTGTGGGCGGAAAAACAGCACGCCGACCGGCTCGTACTCTCGGTCAGGAATGACAACGGGCACGCAATCTCGCTTTACGCTCGCCATGGATTCATCGACGCCGGCCCGGATGCGACTATCGCCGATGGCGAGCCGCCGGAGCGGTTGATGGTCTTGCCTTTGGAGAGCTGATGCAACCCCTCGGCTTGCGCGCTTTCGCACGCCCTTCGACTCGCTTCGCTCGCTCAGGACTTCGGCGGATGGTTCGACAGGCTCACCATGACATTGAAGCAAAGACCAAACCCTCCTCATGCAAATTCGTAAGAGCTTCCGGTTCGAGGCCGCGCATACGCTGCCGTTCCATCAGGGCAAGTGCGCGCGTCCGCACGGCCATTCATACCGGCTTGAAGTTGGCGTGCGCGGGCCGCTGCAAACCGAAGGCGCTTCGCGCGGGATGATCGAGGACTTCGACGTGCTGAAAGCGATCGTCGACCGGCACGTCATTGACGCGCTCGATCATACCTCGCTCAACGACACGATCGAAAACCCCACGTGCGAGCAGATCATCATGTGGATTTGGAAGCGCTTGCAGCCCGTACTGCCGGCGCTCGATGAGCTTGTACTCTGGGAAACCGATACCGCGCGCGCGATCCTCAAAAAGAGCGACTTCTCCTGATGTTGCAACTCGCGGAGATTTTCTACAGCATTCAAGGCGAAGGCGAGCATACGGGGAAGCCGGCCGTCTTCGTGCGCTTGGCGGGATGCAATCTCTCGTGCGATTTTTGCGACACGGATTACTCGCTCAAGTTTTTCGCTACCGTCGACAACATCGTGGAGAAAGTTCGCGAACTGGGCAAGGATTGCCCGATGGTCGTGCTGACCGGCGGCGAACCGTTCGCACAACGCGAAGCGCTCGATTTGATCGAAGCGCTGCGCAGAGATGGTCGCCGCGTGCACATCGAATCCAACGGCACCATCGCAAGCGACTTGCCCGAAGACGTATGGCTCACTGTTTCACCCAAAGAGCGCGTGGATGAACGCATGGCCAAGCGCGCCAACGAAGTGAAACTCATCGTCGACGAACGCGTGCCCGAAAATTGGCTGGAACTCTTTGCCGACAAAAAAACGCTTTTGTTGCAGCCCGAAGGCAACAAACCAAAGAACGTCGCGATAGCGCTCGAATATGCAAAGGCGCATCCCGGTCGCTTCCGGCTATCGCTACAGACGCACAAATTCATCGGTGCGCAGTGATACTCATCACGTGCGCGGTCAACAAAGAGCTCGCATTCTTCGAATCGCAGCCGCACGTCGAGATGCTCGTGACCGGCGTCGGTCCGGTTGAAGCCGCCGCCAGCGTCTCCCGCGCGCTCGCGCAAAGCCGCCCCGAACTCGTGATCAACGCGGGACTCGCCGGAGCATTTAAAGATTGCGCGGAGATCGGCGAAGGCGTCGTCGTCTCCGACGACACGTTCGCACTGTGCCTCGAAACCGGCGCCCCGATCGCGCTGCCGGATAACGCGCACGTGGTCGACCGTGCTAGCTCGGATCTTGCTCTGGTCGATCGCTTGGTGGAACTTGGATTTCGCAGCGTGCGCGGCGTGACCGTCGCCCAAGTCACCGCGCTCGACGGAACGGCAGCTCGCCTTGCTTCGCAAGGCGTCGGCGTCGAAACGATGGAGGGCTTTGCCGTATTGCGGGCAGCGGAGATCGCAGGCGTGCCGGCCATCCAAGTTCGGGGTATATCCAACCTCGCCGGCGATCGCAGCCGCAGCGGCTGGGATTTTGACGCCGGTGTTCGCGGGCTGGAGCGCGTTTTGAACGCGCTGCTCTCGCTGCTTGGAACGAAGGATGGATAACGAAAAACCGATCACGCTCGCCTTCTCGCCCTGTCCGAACGACACGTACATTTTTGCGGCGCTCGCAAACGGACTACTTGAGGGCACGCCCGCGATCACCGTGCAGCTCGAAGATATCGAGAATCTGAATAATTCCGCGCTCAAGGGCGATTACGAGTTGACGAAGGTCAGCTATGCGGTCGTCCCGGACTTGCTCGAAAATTACAAGATGCTACGCGCCGGCGGCGCATTGGGCCACGGATGCGGTCCACTGCTGGTCGCACGCCCCGGCACAGGTAAGGCCCTCGCAGACTTCAAAGACAAGCTTATCGCAATCCCGGGCGAGCGTACGACCGCATTCATGCTGCTCAACCTGGCGATGGGCGCGCGTCCTCAGACGCTTGCCATGCGTTTCGACAAAATCATTGAAGCGGTGGCCGGCGGCACCGTTGATGCGGGGTTGATCATCCACGAGTCGCGATTCACCTATAAAGAATCGGATCTCGTTAGCGTGGCCGATTTAGGCCAATGGTGGGAGGGCGAAACGAAAATGCCGGTACCGCTCGGTGCCATCATGATACGCGACGATATTGCCGAACATTCCGAAGAAATCAACACCGCCATTCGAAGCAGCCTTCGTTACGCGCGCGAGAACGAAAAAGACGTCATGAAATACGTCAAAGAACACGCGAATGAGATGGACGACGACGTCATGCGCCAGCACATCGAAACCTACGTCAACGAATTCACCGACGATATCGGAGACGAGGGGATTGCAGCGGTCAAAGAGCTTTTCCGCAGAGCCCGCGAGCAGGGCATCATCCCCGAACAAGTCGAGGCGGTTTTTGCTTAAGACGCTGCTGGCCGGAGCGCTCGCCGCGGTTCTCCTCGGCACCACGCCGCCGCCGGCGCGTGTGACGCTCGGCGATGAAGTCTTCTTACAGAGTGCGTGGCGCGATCTTGCGGGCAAATGCGTCGGCGTCATCACGAACCAAACGGGCGTGACGTCACGGCTAGTCAATATCGTCGACGCGATCAAAGCGAATCCGAACATTTGCCTGAAAGCGATCTATTCGCCCGAGCACGGATTGCGCGGCGACCGCGCCGCAGGCGCGTACGTCGCTTCATACACGGATCCGCGCACGGGGCTTCCGGTCTACAGTTTGTACGGCGACCAAAAACATCCGAACGCGCAGATGCTTGCTGGCGTGGACGTCTTGCTCTTCGACATCCAAGACGTAGGCTCCCGAACGTACACGTACGTCTCGACGATGGCGTACGCGATGGAGGCCGCCAAACAATTCGGTAAAGAGATTTGGGTGCTCGATCGCCCCAATCCGATCGGCGGCACGATGGTCGAAGGCCCGGTCCTCGATCCGGCCTTCAAATCGTTCATCGGACTCTATCCGATTCCGATGCGCCACGGCATGACCGTCGGCGAACTGGCGCGCCTCTTCAACAACCAATTCGGCATCGGCGCGAACTTGCGCGTCATAAAAATGCAAGGCTGGCGCCGTTCGATGTTCTGGCCGGACACCGGCTTGCAATGGGTGCAAACGTCGCCGAACATTCCCGAATGGAGCACCACTGTCGTTTATCCGTGCACCGGGCTGACCGACGGCATCGGCCTCAACGGCGGCATCGGCACGACCAAGCCTTTCAAATATGTCGGCGCGCAAAACGTCGACGCGTACGGGCTGGCGAGCGTACTGAACGCGCGCAATATTCGGGGCGTTTATTTTCGTCCGGCATACTGGTCGCCGTTTTTCGGCGCGTTGAGCGGTCAGCAGATTGCCGGCGTCGAGCTCGACGTCTTCGATCCAAAGGTTTTTCCATCGGTGCGCACGGCCGTGGAAATCGCGACCGCGGTGCGCGCGGTCTCGCCGGGAGCGTTGAAAGTCAGCGTCAAGTCCACGGCAACCGATTGGGGCACCGACACCTTCGCCACCGCGCTGCAAGCCGGGGAATCGGCTCAGCAGATCGAGGCGCGCTGGGAACCCGCCGTGCGCCGCTTTCTCGCCGTGCGGCAGAAATATTTACTCTACCGTTGAACGACTAGCCGGTGCTGAAGCAGCGGCTCATCGACGCGCTCGGAGCGGATGCGGTAAAAACCGAGGCTGAAGATCTTGCAGTCTACGCCTTCGATGCGTATTCGCAGGGCGTCGTCCCCGCCGCTGTCGTGCTCCCGGCCAATACGCGCGAAGTCGCCGCCGCCGTAAAAATCGCCAAAGACTGCGGCGAACCGATCGTGGCGCGCGGCGCCGGCACGGGCTTATGCGGAGGCGCGGCACCGGCCCGCGGCGGCATCGTCTTCTCGTTCGCGCGCATGAACCGCGTTCTGGAAGTCGACGTGCGCAACCGGCGCGCGCGCGTGCAGCCGGGCCTCATCAACCTCGACCTTTCCAAACACGTCGCGGCGTCCGGACTCTTCTACGCGCCCGATCCGTCGTCGCAAAAAGTTTCGACCATCGGCGGAAACATCGGCACCAACGCGGGCGGCCCACATTGTCTTTCGTACGGCACGACGGTCAATCACATTCTCGAACTCGAAATCGTCGACGAAAACGGCGATGTGACGACGACGTCGGTCGACGACGTCGGCTACGATCTCACCGGCGTACTCGTCGGCAGCGAAGGCACCCTCGCGATCGTCTGCTCCGCGTGGGTGCGCTTGCTGCGCCAGCCCGAGACAGTTCGTGTGTGGCTGGCCGCCTTCGACGATATCAACGCAGCTTCGGCCGCAGTTACCGGCATCATCGGCGCCGGCATCATTCCGACCGCGCTCGAGATGCTCGACCGCGTCATGCTTCCGCCGATCGAAGCCGCGTTTCACGCCGGTTATCCGACCGATGCCGCCGCGGTGCTGCTGATCGAAAGCGCCGGTTTCGAAGACGAGATGAATCTGCACGAAAACGAGATCCGCCGCGTCATGAAAGAAAACGGCGCTACAACATGGCGCGCAGCGAAGTCACAAGCCGAACGCGACGCGCTCTGGGCCGGACGCAAAGGGGCGCTGGGCGCCACCGGACGGCTCGCGCCCAACTACTACATTCAAGACGTCGTCGTGCCGCGCACCAAACTGCCGCAAGCGCTCAAAGCCGTCGAAGACGCGTGCGCTCCGCAAGGCATTATCGCCGGGAACGTCTTTCATGCCGGCGACGGAAACTTGCACCCGCTGCTGCTCTACGATCGCGGCGATCCGAAACAGGTCGCGGCCGTCATCGAAGCCGGCAACGAAATCCTGAAGGCGGCCGTCGATCTCGGCGGCACGATCAGCGGCGAGCACGGCATCGGGTACGAAAAACGCGATACCCTCCGGCGCATCTTCTCGACCGACGATCTCGCGACAATGTCGCGCGTCCGCGAAGTTTTCGATCCGCGGCGTAACCTCAATCCCGAAAAAATCTTTCCGGCCGGCGTCGGCTGCGCGGAAGTCGCATGATCGCCGCGGCAGCTCCAGACAAAGTCACGCCCAAGTCGCTCGACGCGCTGCGCGAAACGCTGGGGCGCTGCGATCGCGAAGGCTTGAAGATCTCGATCGAAGGCGGAAAGACGCTGAGCGGAATGGGACCGGTTCTTCCGCGCGCCGACGTCTCGTTGATCACCACCGGACTGAGCGCGATCCTCGCACACGAATATCACGACCTCACCTGCTCGGCGCAGAGCGGCGTGCGCGTCGCGCAGCTCAACGCAGTTCTTGGCGAACATGGGCAATTCGTTCCGATTGACGTGCCTCTGCGGAAAAAAGCCACCATCGGCGGATCGCTGGCCGCGGGCTGGCCGGGACCGCGCCGCCACATATACGGACGCGCTCGCGATTTCGTAATCGGCTCGCAAGTCGCGCTCGCCGACGGCACGCTGGCGAACGCCGGCGGCATGGTCGTGAAAAACGTCAGCGGCTACGACATGAGCAAGCTCTACATCGGCTCGTTCGGCACGCTCGCGATCTTCACGCAGCTCAACTTTAAGACGCTGCCGGTTCCCAAGAAGCGGCGCGCGATGATCGCGCCATTACCCGAAGCGACGCGCGCGCGCGCAATCGAGCGGATCGCGTCGCTTGTCGTTCCTCCGGCTGCCGCTTTTTGCGTCGAAGGTTTTGGAAAGAACGTCGACGGCGCCGACGACATCGACGGCCGCGTGCTGCTTTATTTCGAGGGCACCGAGGAGTTGCTCGAACGCGCCACGCTCGATACGCGGTCGGTGCTCGGGAAAGCGGGCGTACCCGAGACCTCGATCGTCGATACGGGCGCCGCCGAAAGTCTCGACCGCACGATCGACGCCTGCATCGCCAATAAGCGCGGGCGCTCGATCACCTATCGCCTCTTCGGCTCGCCCGGCACGGCCCAAGAACGCGCCGAGCGCATGCGCGACGCGTGCAACCGGCACGAGCTCTTTACCGACGTGCTCTTCGACGTCATGAACGGCGACGTATTCGTTCGCGCAAGCGAGCGCGACGCTTCGCACTTCGGTGCAAAAATCGAAGCCTGCCATGCCGAACTGCGCGAGCTCGAACCGCGCTGCTCTATCGTCGCCTGCGACTCGGCCGCGCGCGCCTCGTTCGAAGCCTGGGGAGCGGTGCCGGCGGCAATCGAAAAAATGCGAGCGATAAAGGCGCGCTTCGACCCTCATGGAACGCTCAATCCAGGGAGATTCATAGGCGGAATTTGATGCGCATCGCCGTCTTCGGCGCTAGCGGCTTTATCGGCAGCCACCTCGTGGCCGCCTTACAAGCGCGCGGTGACGACGTGCGTGCGGCTTCGATGCGCGAACCGCATGCCGCAGCCGCAGCCGCCGCCGCGGGCGGAATGGACGCCGTGGTCAATCTGGCCGGCGAGCCAATCGCCCAACGGTGGAACGCCGAGGTTAAGCACCGGATCCGCGAAAGCCGCACGACCACGCCTTCGAAGTTTTTTGACGCGCTTGCGCACGTCGAACCCAAACCGCGAACCTACGTCACCGCATCGGCGATCGGCTATTACGGAACCGGCGAAGAAGACACGTTCACGGAAAGCAGCCCGCCGGGAATGGATTTTCTAGCGCAAGTCTGCGTCGAGTGGGAAAATGTCGCGCAGCGCGGTCGCGAGCACGGCATGCGCGTCGCCTGCGTACGCACGGGCTTGGCGCTAAGCCCCGACGGCGGCGTGCTCAAGAGCATTCTCCCGATCTTCAAAACCGGCACCGGCGGCCGTCTAGGAACCGGAAAGCAATGGTACTCGTGGATCCACATCGACGATCTGATCGGTTTGTATTTGCTTGCGATCGATAGACTCGACGGATGCGTGAACGGAACCGCTCCGAACCCCGTGCGCAATAAGGAATTCACCGAAACACTTGGTCAAACGCTGCACCGCCCGGCCGCACTGCCCGTTCCAAACTTCGCGCTGAAAATGATGTTGGGCGAAGCGGCGGAGATGGCGCTGCAAGGGCAGCGCGTTCTCCCGGAGCGCGCGCAGTCCGAAGGTTTTTTGTTTAAGTATCCGACACTAGAGTCGGCGCTGGCGAACTTGGTCTCTGCTTAGCGCTCGCGCGCGCTACGGTCCCTTGTAGGAGACGTCGAGCAGCCGAAACACTTGGCCGCCCGGAGCTACGAAATACGCATGAGGGCTGCCAGGATGTTGAAACTCCCGGATGCCTGCATCGCGTAGTTTTTGCTGCAATTCGAGAACACCCACTGCGCGAAATTCGATCCAAGCGCGGCTCGGAACGTCTTCTCCCGGCGCGTCATCGCTGAACTCCACGCTGAATCCACTGCCATCGTCGAAGCCCACGAACAGAATGGGGTACGGCAGTCCGAACTCTCTTTCAACTGCGTTGCAGCCTAACACGTCCTTGAACAGCAAAATGAAACGAACGCGCTCCGCCGGTCTAACGAACAAATGAACGCGGGCGCCGAGTGAGGCTACTTTGGGCGGGTCCTCCATTGCCATGTTCGCGCCCTTCGCGCCGTGCGCTGGTTGTCATCCTGAGCGAAGCATTTCGCCCTTGGCGAAATGCGAAGTCGAAGGGCGCCCGAGCAGCGCGCAGAATGCGCGCGTAACGAGGGCCGCTTAAGAGGGCCGCTTAAAAGGAGCGTTCATGAAGCGTCTTATCTCCGTCGCAATCATTCTTTCGCTGGCGAGCTTTGCGGCTGCGCCCGCACTAGCTTATCCCGGTCCAACGAAAATCGTAAGCTACGCCGCCGCCGGCATGAAAGGGAACACCGTCAAAGGCTCGTGCTGGACGAGCTCGATCGCCTCGACGCGCAGCGACGCATTCCGCTGCATGATCGGCAACACGATTATGGATCCGTGCTTCAAACTCTCGGCAAAAGCCGTCGCCTGCCCGCAAAATGTCGCGGCGAACACCGGCGTCATCATAAACTTGACGAAACCGCTCCCCCAAGCTAACCCGAAGAGTGCCGCAAAACCATGGCGCTTCCAAGTCGCGGGCGGCAGCGGTATCATGTGCAACGCCGGCACGGGAACCGTGATCGGAAATTATCCCTACTACTGCAGCGGCAACCTCGTTTGCTCGGTCCCCGCAGCCACGAAATGGCCGACGACATTCATGGCGCAGTGCGGAACGCCGAGCGGTCCGATGACTGTAAAAGGGGCCCGCGCCATGTTCGTGGCGACGCTCTGGCAGTAGTCCTCAAGCAGGGAGTCACTACAAATATGTAGTTGCAACACTACAAATATGTAGTGTATAATGCCCCCATGGATGCGCTTTTTGGCTCCGGTTTAAGGACTGAGGCACTCATTGCTATCGGGAGGCTGAACCGAACCTACCCCTCGGAAATCGCACGAATTCTCGGCCGACGCCTGATTGAAGTCCAGCGAGCTGTGGCTTCGCTCGAGCGCGCCGGGGCCGTCGTTTCGAAGCGTGTCGGCGGCACGCGAATCGTTGAGCTTAACCCGCGGTTTTGGGCCCGCGATGATCTCTATAAGCTTCTTCTGCGCATGAGCGAATCGCCGGCCTATGAAAAATATTGGGCGAAGCTGCGACGCCGGCCGCGAGGGATCGGTAAGCCTCTATAACTATGGAAGGGCTCACTTTATCCGAGCTCGCGGCGACCGTCGCTTCACACCTTAAACGGCATGGGATTGAAGTAGTCGTCGTCGGCGGCAGCGCAATCACTGCCCACGTGCCAGATGTATACACGTCAATGGACATCGATTTTGCCGTAACGACAGGGCTCGATCGGCGCAAGATCGCCAAGGCCCTTCGAGAACTCAGCTTCCACGAGCAGGGACGCGTGTACGCGAGTCGAGCAACGGTGTACGTCCTCGATTTCGTCGCAGACATACCGCACATCGATCAACATGCCATTACGGATTACGTCGACATGCGGACGGCGGCCGGAGCGTTTAGGGTTTACCGCCTTGAAGACGCCATCGCCGACCGCGTCGCGGCGTTCATTCATTGGAGCGACTCTGAATCGCTTGACGTTGCCGAACGTACCGTGGCCGCGACGAGCGAGCGTACGTCGTGGGACCTGGTCGAAGCTGCGCTATCAAACATCGAACTTTTAAACGAAGATGCGATCGCACGGATGGAACTGGTGCAAGCTCGACTACGAGCCGCAATGGAAAGCCCGGGTTAGGCTATCGCCTCTTCGATTGGAAACTCGAGCGCCTCGAGATACTTCTCCGCGTCCATTGCGGCGCGGCAACCGGCGCCGGCTGCGGTGATGGCTTGCTTGTAACGGATGTCGTTAACGTCGCCGGCCACAAAAACGCCTTCGATGTTCGTTGAGACGCCGTCGGGCGAAGCGATGTACCCCATCGCGTCCAGCTCGAGCTGATCCTTGAAGATCGCCGTATTCGGATCGTGGCCGATCGCGATGAAGAGCGCGTCCGCCTCGAGTTCGCTGCGCGTGCCATCGGCGAGATTGCGCAACTTGAGCGCCCGCAGTTTCTCCTCGCCTATCGCTTCTTCAACGGCCGTATTCCAAATGAACGAAATCTTTCCGTGACCGAAGGCGCGATCGGCCATGATCTTGCTCGCGCGCAATGTGTCGCGGCGGTGAATGACCGTGACTTTGTAACCGAAGCGTGTTAAGAACAGCGCTTCCTCCATCGCCGAATCACCGCCGCCGACCACGACGATGTGCTTCTCGCGAAAAAACGCGCCGTCGCAGGTCGCGCACGTTGAAATCCCGCGTCCGCGCAATTTCTCTTCGCCCGGAATGTTGAGCCAGCGCGCGTTCGCGCCGGTCGCGACGATGACGCTTTTGCCTTTGAACGTCGCCTCCGCCGTGGTGACTTCCAGCGGCCGCTTCGAAAAATCGACGGAAAGCACGTCGACGTTTTCGATGCGAGCGCCGAAGCGTTCGGCCTGTTCGCGAAACTTGATCATCAGGTCGGGCCCCATGATGCCGTCGGGGAAACCCGGGTAGTTCTCGACCTCGGTCGTCAGCATCAGTTGTCCGCCGTACATGCCGCCGGCCAGCACCAGCGGCCGCAGATTTGCGCGCGCTGCGTAAATCGCGGCGGTAAGCCCCGCGGGACCGGAGCCGATGATGATGACGCGTTCCATGCCGCTCGCTTCGACCGGGCGCGGCTGCCCTCCGGTTGCGACGGGCGGCGGCGGAGGCGGCGCAGAAGCCGATTTCGATGGCGCTCGAGGACGAATTCGGCGACGTTCTGACCAAGGCGATGCGGGGCAATCGTGCGACAGCGGCTGCGCTGGCCCGCGCTACGGGCCTGCCGGCAGGCGATATCGACGACTGGTGCCGCGGACGCGAATTGCCGGACGATGCTCAGGCGCGCGCCCTGGCGGTGCCTTTACGGCTTGACCCGGGGAAACTCGCCGATACTGCAGCCCGGCGCTGGCACCCGAAGCCTATCTCTCTCCCCGACGTGCGCCATCATCCGCAGCACCCGCATCCAAGCAACGGCTACGTCTTTTTTCTCGACGGCGGGAAACGCGCCGCGCTTGTGGACCCGGCCGGCATCCCAGGCAACCTGCTGCGCATTCTACGTGACGGCGCATTCCATTTGGAGTACATCTTCGTCACACACAAGCATGCCGACCATTGCGACGCGACGGCCGATGTGGCGGCGAATTTTCCGAATGCGAAAATCGTGATGCACCGCGCGGACGTGGAAGCGATCGGATCGCTCGCAGGCACCGCGCTGCTCGTCAAAGACGGCGAGGAAGTGCCCTTTGGCGACGCGCGGATCCGGTTGCTGCATACGCCCGGCCACACCGACGGCTCGTCATCTTACCTGTTCAAATCCACGCTCTTCACCGGCGACACGCTGTTCGCAGGCAGCGTGGGCGGTGCGTACGGCGATGCCTCGACCTATGAAGATATCTTAAATAGCGTCCGCTCGAAGATCTTCACTCTTCCCGAAGATACCGTGCTCATGCCGGGGCACGGGCCGCCAAGCAAAGTCGCTTGGGAGAAAGAGCACAACCCGTTCTTCTAGCGCGAGGCAGTCGCCACCGTTCGGTTATTCGCGCGAATAACGGCGTGCGCGGGAGCAATCGCTTTCGGA